>ERZ1673738.157-NODE-157-length-132246-cov-8.292902_pt1 | contig 132246 bp, 116 predicted proteins | sample MGYA00580198_ERZ1673738 | MGnify/ENA primary metagenome ERZ1673738 (study PRJEB41218, sample SAMN15661784) | gut metagenome | host: Homo sapiens | place: Canada: London | collected 2015-08-20/2019-03-30 | study: EMG produced TPA metagenomics assembly of... | reverse complement strand
ATTTCCGAGAGCACCGCGTCGGGCGGGACGGTCTCCTACGGCTACAACGAATTGAATGTAAAAAAGCAGCTGACCAATGCAAGGGGACAGCTCCGGAAGTATTTCTATGACGCGATGGGCAGAATCACGGGTTATGTCGGCGCAGAGGATTCCGTCGGCTACACCTATGACGCGGCCGGCAACGTCCTCACCGTCACAGATCGGAACGGCACGATAACGCGGGAATACGACGCGCTGAACAGAATCACAAAATACACCGATACGTTCGGAAAGTCCATCCGGTATGAGTATGACGCCGTCGGCAATCTCGTCAAACTGATTTATCCCGACGATACCGCGGTCCTCTACGCTTACGACGCCAACAACGCGCTCTCCACCGTCACCGACTGGGCGGGCAGAGTGACGGCCTACACCCATGATGCAAACGGCAAAGTGACCGGCGTCACAAAGCCGGACGGCAGTATCACCACCACGGTATACGACAACAGGCAGCGCATCACTTCTACGGTGGAAAAGACGTCTTCCGGCGCTGTCATTACCGGATTTGAGTATACATATGATGCACTTGGCAGGATTTTTGTGGAAAAACATCTTGCAAATGGGAAAAAACTATGCTATACTTATGATAACCTGTCAAGGGTGACAAAGCGGACGGTCAAAAACCTGAGCGACGTGACGCTTTCGGAGGAGACTTTCAGCTATGATGCCGCAGGCAATCTCATCGGCGGCACGTCCGAAACCGGTTTCGTCTATGATACGAACAACCGGCTCATCTCGATAGACGGCGAGGCCGTGAGCTACGATGCGGACGGCAACATGCTTTCCATGACGCTGGACGGCGAGGAGAGGTCGCTTGCATACGATTCCGCAAACCGACTGTTAAAGGCGGGCGGCTGTGAATATACCTATAACGCGGAGGATATCCGAATCCGAAACCTCTGCGGCGAGGATGAAACGCTCTACACCTACGACACCAACACCAAGCTCAGCCGGCTGCTTGTCAAAACGACGAATGGCACGGTGACAAAGTATGTATACGGCATGAGACTGATTGGTGAGGAGACAGGGGGCGCATTCAAGACCTACCACTTCGATTATCGCGGCAGTACCGTGGCGATCACGGACAGCACGGGAACCGTCACCGATACGTTCCAGTATGACACTTATGGCAAGCAGACAGCGAGAACGGGTACCAGTGAAGTCATCTTCGGCTACAACGGACGTGACGGTGTCATCACAGACAGCAATTCCCTGCTCTACATGCGGGCGAGATACTATTCGCCGGAGCTTCGCAGGTTCATCAACGCGGACATCATCGCAGGCGAGATTTCCAACGCTATTACCCTCAATCGCTATGCTTATGCCAACGGCAACCCGGTATCGAATGTTGACCCGTTTGGGCTCAGTGCGGAGAGAGAGGCAAATAGTAAAAACGAGGACAGTAAGCAAGAAATAATAGATGAATTTTTGAAAATTTACTATGACACTTACGGAAAAGAATATCAAAAAAATGATCTTTCCGAAGTTACTATCGAGAAAATATTAACAACAGTACATGAATACGAGCCATTTTTAAATAATGCCGTTATTTCAGGTGTTGGTATATTGATTACAGCAATAGCACCGTACTTAGGTATTGCAACAATTCCGGCTACTATAGCAAGTTTTGGTTTTGGAGTTTCAGCCGGATCAGCCGTACCCGGATCCGGCGATTATCCAACATATGTGATTACAAAAACTGGATATCATACGTACTCTGTCGAAGTTGCAAATTATCATGGATATAGGGTATATGAAAATAGAAATTTCAAATATACGATCACTGAAAAATATTACGTTATGAATGGTAAAATATCAAGAACAGAAACCTCATATACAGATGAATATCTTGCTTACCGATACAGAAATCATCCTTAAATTTAGGAGGTACATATGAAAAAAAGCAAACCAAATTTTTTGGAATATATAAAAAAAGCAAATCCAAATGGTGCTTTTGAAATCAAACAGGTGTTTTATAATAATCACACGGGACAAAAAATGAAAATGAATATAAAACACAAATCACTGTTTTATGTTATCAATGCTCTTGTTTATTTCTCTGTGTTTTTGGGATTAGTATTTGTTGGATTTAAAATCGGGAATTCACAAAACGACATGGGGTTGAAAATTTTATACTACATTGGTGATATTTTAGTGGCTGTTTTACTGGTATTGTTAATTGATGCTATCAAATATGTATGTATAAATTTTGAATTTATAAAAGATGAAACTATAACCAAACAAGAGTGAATTTGCTTTATACTGCTCGCAGCCGCACCCCAAAAAGGTGCGGCTGTTTTATGAAATCCTGTTGCAAAAAGCATCTATCTATGCTATACTTATGATAGTTTATCACAAGCTTTCAAAACCTACCACTTCGACTACCGCGGCAGCACGGTTGCAATCACGGACAGCACGGGAGCCGTCACCGATACGTTCCAGTATGACACTTATGGCAAGCAGACAGCGAGAACGGGTACCAGTGAAGTCATCTTCGGCTACAACGGCAGAGATGTATGGATTTGGGTTGTTGTAATGGAACTATGGCCAAACAATTTTTGAATATATCTCACGTCCATAGTCATAAAAACGGTTACTCTTACTAAAAGCGAAGAGGCCGATGAAGGGTTGATTTTTCCTTTCATCGGCCTGAATTTTTATAATCGTTTTTTATCATTCTCACTCATCCACATTTAAATATATATTCAAAATCCAACAAATTTTCCAGTGCAAAAATTATGAAACCGCATAACAATATGGCAGTACATGTCAGTGCCTTCGGATCAAGGCGGGCTCCGCTTCTTCCTCTGACACCCCCTTTGCCGGAGATTCGCTGACTGCGTATTTCTCTTCTGCCGGTGCTTTGTCCCGCCGATTTGGTCCCGCTTCGCGGCAATGACGTCTCAAACGCATTCGGAGCAATGGCACCGGAAGCTTTATCCGACAAGTGTGGGTCTGATACAGCTGCACGGATTTCACTGTTCCGGAACGGAACAGGCCTATATGCTCGGAAGCACTTCGGTCGGTCTGTTTAGGATTCAGTTAAGCATCGCTTTTTACAAACAAAAAATTTTTTTCGTATTTTTCTATTGTAAACGGGTATGGAGTTTGATATAATATATTTGTATCAAATATTTTAATATCCCCTTTCGGCTGGGTCGTTGACCATATAAAGGTAATACGCATCCCCGGCAGAAAGCATGATTTCGGAGAATACAATGGCAAAAAGAAGAAGCAGCCGTAAAGCGGCAAAAGCCCTGATATCCGTCCTGCTCGTACTCGTTCTCGCGATCATTTCCTACTTTACAGAACCGTGGCAGTATATCGGCGGAGAGAAAAATGAAATCGGAAACAAGAACGAAGCCGCCGTCACCGACCTTCAGGTTCACTACATAGACGTCGGACAGGCGGATTCCATTCTTGTCCGCGTTCCGACATCGGACGGCGTCAAAAATATGCTCATCGACGCCGGTACCTCGGACGGATATCCGGCCTCCAATATTGTAAATTATCTGAACGGGCTTGGAATCACCGAGCTTGAATATATGATTATCACGCATCCGCATCTCGACCATATCGGCGCCGCAGACGAGGTGATTACGGACTTTACGGTTCAAAACATCATTATGCCCGAATGTGAAGCGTCCTCCAAGGCTTGGCTGAATGTGCTGACGGCGATGGACGAGAAAAACCTCGCGTATATTCCGAGCGAGGCTGGAAAAACTTATACCATAGGCGAAGCCTCCTTCACCATTCTCGGACCAATCGACGCCACCTCCGTCAAGCCAAGCGATGCCAATAATTACAGCGTTGTCATCCGCCTCTCTTGGGGCGATACATCCTTTTTGTTCACGGGAGATGCGGAAACATCAAGCGAAGCCGAAATGCTCGACCGCTTCCCCGCTTCCTCTTTTCGGTGCAATGTTTTGAAAGTCGGTCATCACGGCTCCACGACCTCCACAAGCGACGCTTTTCTTGCCGCCGCCGATCCCGACCTCGCCGTCATTTCCTGCGGCAAGGGAAATTCCTACGGCCATCCGCATGCGGAAACCGTGGAAAAACTGGGAAAAGCGGGCGTGCAGATTCTGCGCACCGATGAGGAAGGCACCATCATCCTTTGCTCCGACAAGAAAGAGGTATTCCGCCTGACTTCACAATAAAGGAAGGCCACTCTTGTGCATCCATATCGAAACCTGATTCTTTTTGCCGTTATATTTGCTTTTATTCTGTCTCCCTGCGGAGCAACGCTCAAAGCAGAAGGGGATATCATCGATCACATCGTCTTTTTCGGCGATTCGACCACGGCGCATCTCGCAGTCCGCGGAGGGATTCCGAAGGAGCGCGTTTGGTCCGGCGCCGGAAACACGGTGCTGTTTGAAACGGTCAACCGGACAAAATGCGTCCATTTGGAGGAAGAAAATCTCGACCTGTCCCTTTCGGACGCCGTCGCCCTGAAAAAGCCGGAAATTCTCGTCATCACGCTCGGCGTATCCGGCGGAGCCGGCTTTCTGCCGAGGGACAAATTCGTCGCGATTTACCGTGAAATGCTGGAATCCGTGAAAGACGCAAGTCCCGATACGCGGATTGTTGTACAATCGATTCTGCCCCTCTCCGATAAATCGGTCAATCATTACAAAAAGCTGACGCGCGAAGCGGTTATCGAGGCCAACTGCTGGATTTCCGGTCTTTGTGCGGAAATGGGGATTTTATATGTCGATACCCATTCAAAGCTTGCGGACGACACCGGATATCTGCGTATTATTTATCAAAACGACGAATATATGCACTTGACAAGGGCGGCTTATGCCGTCGTACTGGACAGCATCAGAGACGCTGTCACGGGAACCGGTCTCTTAGGCTGAATTTTCATCATCATTCATTTTTAATGCCGCGGGATGCGGCGAAGGAGGTGCTTATGTCTGGCAATCAGGCGAAAGCGGTAAAATTCATCGCTGTGCTCGGCGGAGTGCTCGGCGCCGCGGTCTGCGCCGCTATGGCATTCACGGGAGCCGATCATATTACGGCAAAAATTCTTTGGCTGCTGCTCGCCGTTATTTTTCTGCTCCTTATGTATCCGCTTTATCAGGTCGGTAATTTGGCGGAACGAGTTGGCTCCCAAGAGGAAAAGCTGAAAATACTCGCCAACCGTCAATCGAAGCTTTCAAAATCCGCCTCCGATGCGGTCAATAAATATTCGCCGATGTCCAAAAGCCCTTCCGGACGAGGGAAATCCCCGACCGGAGCCTCCGTCTCCATTCCCAATGCGGCAGAGCGCACCATCCATTATGAGGCGGCGGATCTCAATTCCGCACCGGTATCGCGTCCCAAACAGCCGACCGGAGATCTCACACGGGAATTTTCCCAGTCGGAGAAGCCGCGTCTCAACGCAGAAACCGGCGAGGTCAGTCTCGAGGATGCAATACGGGAGGAAGCGCGCCGCCCGAAAAGCACCATCATGTCGGTCGGCTCCGAAACCTTTGAAATCAATCGAAAATATAAGGCGGTCACACGATTTGTCCCGCTCGTTTCCATTCAGACGATTTCAGCGGGCGGACTGCACACGGTCGCCGTGCGCCGGAACGGCTATGTCGCCGCCACCGGATACGGTACATACGGCCAGTGCGGCGTTTCCGCATGGCGCGATATCGTATCGGTATCCGCGGGAAATCACCATACCGTCGGACTGAAAGCGGACGGCACCTGTGTCGCCTGCGGTTACAGCGGGTACGGACAATGCGACATTTCCGGCTGGAAAAGCATCTGTGCTATCGCGACGGGCACAAGCCACACCGTGGGACTTCTCGAAAACGGGACCTGCGTCGCAGTCGGTGACAACACCTACGGCCAATGCAACGTCTATGACTGGACGGATATCATCTCCATCGCGGCCAATTCCAATTACACGGTCGGGCTGCGCGTAGACGGCACAATCGTTGCAGTCGGTGCCAATACGGATGGCCAGTGGGGCGCAATCAAATGGGGCGGCATCACCGCGGTCGCAGCCGGCGGGCTGCATACCATCGGGCTGCGCAGCGACGGAACCTGCGTTTCCGTCGGCAACAACGCCAACAACCAGTGCGAGGTTTCGCGCTGGAATAAAATCACCGCGATTGCGGCGGGCAATTTCCATACCGTCGGATTAAAAGAGGACGGTCATGTCATCGCAGTCGGTCACAACGGATACGGGCAGTGCAATGTCTCCGAATGGTCGGATATCATCGCACTCTCCGCCGGACGCAACCACACCGTAGCGCTCGACCGTGCAGGCCGTGTGCATGCCGTCGGTGACAACACCTACGGACAGTGCTCGGTTAAAGATTTCGACGACATCAAAACAACCGGCGTATAAAAAAAAGAGCTGTCCATCGGACAGCTCTTTTGATAACGATGAAAAAGCCGACGGTTTTCCGTCGGCTTTTGTTCTGTGATATAACCTGCCATCACTTGTAAAAGCTGTGACTTCCGATCGAGAAGCGGTATTCCCTGTTGTTCTTCACCCACAGATTGCTCGCCGCGGCGGCATTCATGAAGTATAAAACCTCATTATCCACGCTTGTGCCCTCCAAAACCATCTTGGCGGCGCGTTCACATTCCGCATTCGCACTGTTATAAATGCTTCCGTTGGCCACAGGCGTAAACTGAACACCGTATTTTCGGTCAAAAATGACGCTGTATATGGTATTCGGAAATTCCGGACTGTCGACACGGTTCATAATGACATTTCCGACCGCGATTTTGCCGAGCATCGGCTCAGTATTGGCCTCCGCATAAATAATGCGGGAAAGCCACATCACGGCGCCATCCCAATAATAAGAATCGCCGGATTCACATACCCCTCCCCCGTCGATGATTTGAACACTGTAATTATCGCCATTCCAAATCACTTCCGCGTCAAAGGCTTTGGCAAGCGGTCTTACGGGAACATACAGCATACCGTCGATCGGACGGCAATAAGGACCTGTATAAAAGCATCTGCCGTTTGCTTCGATATAAGAAACCCCTTCCTTAGATTCAATCACAATGCCGCGGCAGGATGCGGAGACAACATTCGTTTTCGGATCCCATGTAACGCTGTCGGCGCCCATCGCATAACAGAAAGTATCGAACGGCACAAATGTCGTGTCCTCGATCAGCACGCCTTCAACCGTCGTGTTTCCTATGTATACGGGAATCTGCCTGTTTCCGGCATGAACGGGAATACAAATCAGGATCGCCAGCATCACGGCTGCCAACATCACCGATAACATCTTTTTCATTTGCATCACCTCCGTGTCTATATCGTAACATATCGATCACACAGATTCAATGCAAAATCTTTGGCAGCGCTTCAAAAGTTATCCGTTAAATACAAAATCCGCATTATCTCCGACATTAAATTCCGAAAAATACCGATTTTCAAGCGGAATCCATTTTTCCGCAAACTGCCGATAGCCTGCCTCGCCATTGCGTTTTAGGATGCGCGATTTTTGCACGTCCTCCGATACGGCGAGCATGACCCTCACGGAATAAAACGGCGCAAGCACCGGATGCAGACTGTATGTACCCTCGACAATGAGCATAGAATACGGCGGTATCGTCACCGATTCCGAAAGACGCATGAGAGCGCAGTCAAACCGCCGATAGACAAACCCATGCCCCTCCCGAAGATGCGGCGCCACCTCCGACAGAAAGCGTTCCCGGTCAAAGTTGCCGCCCGGCTCGGCATATCGCGCCGCTGTTCTCTGCTCCGGACGCAGAAAAAAATCGTCCATATGGACGACGGGTGCCCCATACCGTTCCGAAAACATACCGGCAAGCGTCGTTTTGCCGGAGGCTGCCATGCCGTCGATTGCCAATATCGTTATCTCTCCTCTTGCCATATGCGCGTCTATCACCGCGTTCAGCGGATCGTATTTTTCAAGCATCATCACTTCACTCCAATGATTTTTATATGGATATGGTAACAGACCGCCGCGCAAAAGTCAAATGAAATTTCGCTATTTGAAAAATTTATCTTGCATTTTTCCGAATTTATGATATAATAGATACGCAAACGCCGGTGTGATGGAATTGGCAGACGTGCTGGACTCAAAATCCAGTGGTAGCGATACCGTGCGGGTTCGACCCCCGCCACCGGCACCACGTCGTCGCGGACTGCATATCGTTCGCGACGACTTTTTTATCCAAAAGTCATCTCTCACTCATTCCGTCGCTCCTCCTTTCCAAATCACAACCGCTACGCTGGGTTGTGATTTGGTTTAGGCAAAAACCTGAAAGCAGCAGCATCTATAGTGTCGCGATGTTACAAATATAACAAAAGCAAAAAACATAGCGCCGGACTGAAAAAACAGTCCGGCGCTATGTTTTTTCTTGTTTTTTGCTTCTTCTGTATTCTCTTGTTTTCTCCTGATTTCTCTTGTTTTTGGGTGTAAAATGGGTGTATTTTTTCTCATTCGGGTGTAAAATGGGTGTAATTTATCATTTGGGGAGCATAAAAGCGATTCTATTTTCACAAACCGCACAAAAAGCGAGGCTATGCCTCGCTTTTTTCCGTTTCAAGCTTGAGGTATTCGATTTTGCCGTCCACGGCGAAGAGAAGCACATGGTCGCCCTCGCGAATCTTGCCGTCCAGCATCCAAAGAGAAAATGCATCCTCGATTTTCGAGGAAATCTCGCGGCGCAGCGGTCTTGCCCCATACGTTTTTACCGATTCGCAGGATGCCAGCATCTGTGCGACGGACGGATCGAACTGCGCGGTGATTCCGAGCGCGGTGATGCGTCCTTCCACCTCCCGTATCATCATCCGGGCGATGGCCACGATATCGTCATGGGAAAGCCTGTCGAATACGATGATTTCATCGATTCGGTTGACAAGCTCCGGCCGGAAGCTCTCGCGCAGGCGCTTCATTCGTTCGGCGCGCTCGGCGGCTTTTTTCTCCGCATTTTCGTCGGAAACGGAGGCAAAGCCAAGCGAACCTCCGCCGCCGGCGACGGGCGAACCGATATTGGTCGTCATAATAATAATGGCGTTTTTGAAGCTCGCGGTTCTGCCCGTCGAATCCGTCAGGATGCCGTCATCGAGAATTTGCAAAAGCAGATTGAAGATATCGGGATGCGCCTTCTCGATCTCATCAAAGAGAACCACGGAATACGGGCGTCGCCTGATCTTCTCCGTGAGTCCCCCGCCCTCGTCGTATCCGACATATCCGGGCGGAGAGCCGATCATTTTGGAAACGCTGTGCTTTTCCATATATTCGCTCATATCCAGCCGGATAAGCTCTCCCGCGGAGCCGAAAACGACATCGGCGACCGCCTTGGCAAGCTCCGTCTTTCCCACGCCTGTCGGTCCCATAAAAAGCAGCGAGCAGATCGGGCGCGCCGGATTTCCAAGTCCCACTCTGCCGCGGCGGATCGCCCGTGCGACGGCGGAAATGGCGTCGTCCTGCCCGATGATGCGCTCCTGCAAAAGCTTTTCCAAATGGCGCAGCCGCTCCCCCTCGGTGGAGGCCAGCTTTTTCACCGGAATCCCCGTCCATGCGGTGACGACGTCGGCAATATCGCCGGCACCGATTTTTTCCCTGTGCCGCTCCCTTTCGCGGCGTATCGTCTCCTTTTCGGCCCGATATTTCTTTTCCAGCGTCGCCGCGCGGTCACGAAGCTCGGCGGCAAGCTCGAATTTCTGCTCGTGAATCGCGTTTTCCTTCTTTTCGAGCAGCGCTTTGATTTCATTTTCGTATTCCATCAGATGAGGCGTGCTCCCATAGCTTTCGATCCGCTTTTTGGACGCCGCTTCGTCCACAAGATCGATCGCTTTATCCGGAAGAAAGCGGTCCGGAATATACCGGGCGGAAAGCGATACCGCCGCGGAAAGCGCCTCGTCCGTGATGGTGATATGGTGATGATTCTCATACTTCGGACGGAGCCCCTTTAAAATCGCCAACGTCTGCTCCTCATCCGGCTCCGAAACAAGGACGGACTGGAAGCGCCGTTCCAGTGCGGCATCTTTTTCGATATGCCGGCGATATTCCGCAATCGTCGTCGCGCCGATCACCTGTATTTCCCCTCGGGCAAGCACCGGCTTCAAGATATTCGCCGCATCCACAGCCCCCTCCGCAGCGCCGGCACCGACAATCGTGTGGATTTCATCGATGAACAGAATGATGTTCTTGTTTTTCATCACCTCGTCCATGACCTTTTTGAGGCGGTCCTCAAATTCGCCGCGGTATTTCGCCCCGGCAATCATCGCGCCGATATCGAGTGTGATGACGACCTTGTCGGCGAGATTGTCGGGGACAGCCCCCGCCGCGATCCGGGACGCCAAGCCCTCGACGACGGCCGTTTTGCCGACGCCCGGCTCGCCGATGAGACACGGATTGTTTTTTGTCCGCCTCGACAAAATCTGAATCACACGCTCCGTCTCCGCCTCTCTTCCGATAATCGGGTCAAGCATGCCGCATATGGCAAGCGTCGTGAGGTCTCTCCCGTACTGTCCTACGGCGGAGGCCGTACCGCCGCTGCCTCCGCCGCCTTTCATCGGCTTGCCCTGCGGCGTATCCACTTCGGCGCCCATATCGCCGAAAAACGCGATGATATCGTTTTGCAGCTCGCCAAGACTTACATTCTGCGCGACAATCAGCTTTACCGCAACGGATTCCCGTTCCGATACCAAAGAGAGCAAAAGATCCTCCGTTCCGATCAGCGTGTGTCCGTATTTCGCGGCGACCGATGAGGAGGCCTCGATCACGCGGCGCAGTCCCGGCGTCATATCGCCGGCATCCACCACGCTTTTTTCTCCGACGCCCGACAGCTCCTCAATCAGCTCGTGAGTCGGAGCATAGAAAATGCCCCTCGACGAAAGAATATTGCCGGCGACGCTGTCTCTGTCTCCGAGCATGGCAAGCAAAAGATGCTCCGTTCCGATATAGGTATGTCCCAGCTTTCCCGCTTCTCCCGCCGCCTGCTTCAAGGTATTCTTCGCAGTTGCCGTAAATTTGTTTTGCATGAACCGTGATTCCTCCGTAAACCAAATTTTTGAGGATAGATATCGCGCATGCAAGCACGCGCGTTCATTAACATTTTTTGAGCAATTTTCAATCAAATTCAGAAAATATAATTGCATTTTTCTGTATTTTATTTTATAATAAGAATATGAATATGAATCGACACAGAGGAGGGGGAAACCAAATGCTGTCAACGGTTTTCGGCGCGGGGATTTTCGGAATCGAGGGCTATTCCGTCACGGTGGAATGCAATGCGAACGACAGACTGCCCGCCTTCAATATCGTCGGCCTGCCGGACGCCGCCATCAAAGAGTCCAAAGAAAGAATCAAGGCTGCCGTCATCAACAGCGGTTTTTTCTTTCCGGATGCCGAAATCACCGTCAATCTCGCGCCTGCCGACAAGAAAAAGGAAGGCTCATCATACGATCTCGCCATCCTTGTCGCGATCATGAAATGCTCGGGCGCCATTCCCTCCGAGCTCTCGCTCGACGATAAATGCTTTATCGGCGAGCTGTCCTTATCCGGCGATCTGCGCGGCGTCAAGGGTGCGCTTTCCATGTGTATGGCGGCAAAGGAAAGCGGAAAATCGGAAATCTATATCTCCGCCGAAAACGCGGCGGAGGCCGCCATCGCGGGAGATGTGCGCGTATTCCCCGTGCACAGCGTGCGCGAGCTTATCGCGCATATTAAAGGCAAGCATACGCTGGAACCCGCCGTATTCGATAAAAGTATATTTGAAAAAGAGAAAATATATGCCGGACTGGATTTTTCCGATGTAAAAGGTCAGGGACGCGCCAAGCGTGCGCTTGAGATTGCCGCGGCAGGCGGACACAACGTTCTGCTCATCGGCCCGCCCGGCACCGGAAAAAGCATGCTGGCCAAACGCATCCCTACTATTCTGCCCGAAATGACGCTCGATGAATCAGTCGAAGTCACAAAAATTCACTCGGCCGCAGGAACGCTTCCCGCGGGGACCGCCCTCATGGCGGAACGCCCCTTCCGTTCGCCGCATCATACCATGTCGGCGGCGGGACTGGCAGGCGGCGGAAAAATACCGGCGCCGGGCGAAATCTCCCTTGCGCATAACGGCGTCCTGTTTCTCGACGAGCTGCCGGAATTTTCAACGCAGGCAATGGAGGCGCTGCGGCAGCCGCTCGAGGACGGCAAGGTCACGATTACCCGCGTCAGCGGAAAGGTGACGTTTCCGGCAAACTTCATGCTCGTCTGTGCGATGAATCCATGCAAATGCGGCTACTTCGGGCATCCGACAAGAGCCTGCACCTGCTCGCAGAACGATATCCGCCGGTATCTTTCGAGAATCAGCGGACCTCTGCTCGACCGGATCGACATTCAGGTGGAAATGCCATCCCTTTCTTACGGTGAAATCGCCGGCGAGGAACCGGAGCGGGGAGAAAGCTCCGCCGTCATCCGGGCGCGCGTCAATGAAGCGCGGCTCCTCGCGCACCGCCGTTATGAAAGCGAAAAAAAGCTCTACTGCAATGCGGCGCTTACATCCGCACAAATCCGAAAATACTGCAAAACCGATTCCGCGGCGGCGGCACTTCTCAAAAAGGCGTTTGACAGGCTCGGGCTTTCCGCCCGCGGATATGACCGGATCCTGCGCGTCGCCCGCACGATTGCCGATCTCTCGGGAAGCGAAGAAATCCTCGCGCCGCATATCGCGGAGGCCATCCAGTTTCGCTCGCTCGACCGGAAATACTGGACATAACCTCCCCAAAAGACAATTCAGAGCCATTCACAAAACAGTATCATCCAAAACTCCACACAGGGGCAACGTAAAAATATCTGCGCTTTGTCCGTCTTTTTCCCCTTGCCACAAAACGAAAACAACCTCTTGAAGCTATCCGTACAGAGAAACCGTTCCTGCTTTCGCAGCCCATGAAAAGCCGCATAAAATCAGGGAAATCGGTTCTTTTTACGAGAATCCGTAATCATATTAAAAGCGCAAGCGGATAAACCGCTTGCGCTTTTTTGACTGCCCGACAAAAGGTACCGTCGGGAATGAAACCCGCCCTCGACAGCATTTTTGCAATTGCATGACAGATGAGAATCATAAATCCGCTTCTATAAAACGGACATTCGGGTGGTCCCAGTATTTTTGATAAACGCTGTCGTCCCGTCCGTCAAAATTCAGCTGATACATGCGGAAAGTAACCAAGATATCCTTGGGCTGCCATTGTTCCTCATACGAGTATCGATATTTCATTCCGATGTTTTTCATGACGCCTGCGCTCCGGGGATTGTCGCGGTCATGAGTCGCGGTGATGTAAAGCAGTCCGTCCTTTTTCACCTGTGCGGCGACCGCCTTCCCTGCTTCCGTCATGATACCCTGATTCCAAAATTCTTTTCGCAGTCCGTAGCCAAGGTCGTGATGCTCCGCCATATCGACATTCACGTAACCGATGGGAATGTCGTCCTTTTTCAGGCATACAGCATAGGCATAGGCCTGCGGCTGTGCATATTTTGACGCATATCTTTCCTCGAAAAACGGCCGTGCTTCCTCAACGCTTTTTAAAGGAAACCACGGCAGAAAGCGATTGACTTCCTCGTCACTGAAAATTCGGTATATGGCTTCCAAATCATTTTCAGAAAATCTTCTCAGTATCAAGCGTTCGGTTTCAAGCGCGGGTGTATTCATTTTCCCTCCGATTTTTGCCGGCGTCCATTCCATCCCCGGTCTTTTAAATTCGCAGTCAAAACCGTCTCCTCATCCGCGCATCAGCTTTTGACTGCGGATATCCTTCCCCGCAAAGACGCAGATCTCAAACTCCCCAAAGAGCCGAGAGGTGATGCGGTCCGTATATTTTGCGAGAAGCTCCTCCTTGCGGATATTGGTGGAAATAATCATGCTCTTTTCCGAAATCAGACGCGTATTGACCAAATTGTAGAGGCAGGAAACCGTAAACTGGCTCTGCATTTCCGTGCCGAGATCGTCGATGATGAGAAGATCGCAGGCAAGATAGCGTTCCGTCCGGTTTTCTCCCGCCGCGGCACGGCCGAATTTCTCCGCTTCAAAATCGGAAAAAATCTTCTGTGCGCTCTCGTATACGACGTCGAAGCCCCCCTCCACCACCTCTTTGGCGATGGCGCTGGAAAGGTGCGTTTTGCCAAGCCCCGTCGTACCGATAAAAAGCAGATTGCGCATATGTTTCCCGTCGAAGCCCGCGGCATATCGCTTGGCGCGGTCTAAAATCCGTTCCATATTCGTCTTTTCCGCGCCCTCATAATACGTCAAATCAAACGTATCGAAGTTCTGTTTGCCAATCAGTTTCAGAACGCCGGAGCTTTCATATCCCGCAAGTGTGAGCGCACGGCGCATACATTTGCACATTTTTCCGTTCACAAAGCCGACGTCCTGACACGCGTCGCATTCGTATTTGACCGAGCTGTAATCCTCCGGATAACCGTTCGCGCGCAGAATCTCCCGCCGCGCTTCGAGCAGAAGATTGTTGCCCTCCTCCAGCTTCCGGATGCGCGCGTCAAGCCCTTCTTTGCCATTCAGAGCCTCCCGCATAATGCGCAGTCCCGTCGCGGAAAGCGCGCGGTCGATCTCCGCCACCTGCGGAAGCTTCTCATGAAGCTCGGCACGCCGTGCCTCGGCCGCCTCCTTCGCACGGAGATTTTTATCCTTATACTGCGCCGCGATTCTCTTATAATTTTCCGGATTATATGCCATGCCAAAAACCACCTGTTCTTTTCAGATTTGAGCGCGCCTCACTCGCTTTTCTCCGCCGCTTCGCCGCGGCGCGTCGCCGCATCGAAAAATTCGTCGAGATCGAAGCCGATCTCCTTTTTCTTTCTATCGCCCGCTTTTCCGGATTTCTTATGCTTTTCCGCAAAAGCCATGACATCCTCTTTCGTCCGGCAGCCGGCCTCCACCCATTTCTTTAAGATGCCGTTCTCGTAAGAAAATTTCGGCTGCGGAATCGCCGCCATCATCTCGTTATAGGCAAGCTCGATCAGCTCAAACGGAAGATTCCAGTCGATCGTCCAAGCCGCAAGATATTCGCGCTCCTTCGGCGTCAGCGCACGTTCACCGAGACCGAAAAGGCTGCGAATCCGATACTCCATATCGCTCTTGCGTTCTTCTTTCTCTATGTAAGCGTCAAGCGCTCCTGCCGTTACGGCGCCGCTGTCGTAAAGCGAAATCCCGACCTTCTCGATATACCGCAGCGCCGGCTTTCCGATGTCATAGCAATGCTTGCAGAGCTTCACGATATACTCGAAATCCAGCCGCAGACCGTCATGGAGATACAGAATCGACTCGGTTTCCGTCGGCGTAAAGGTTTTGCCGAGGATGGCGGAGCAGACGTCGATGAGTTCCTTTACATCGCTTTCGGCACAGATGCGCTCCATTTCCTCTCCCGAATACGCAGGCCGGTCGGAGGGTATGCGCATCGCGCGCTCCGGTTCCAAGTCCTCCGCCGCAATCACCCCGGCTTCCGACCAAAAGCGGAGCGCCGCCGGGATCCTGTCTGCGCAGACACCGGAGAGCTCGGACAAGCGGTCGATATCATTTTTTTCGACGGCGAGGGCAAGCAGCACACGCAGCTCCTCCGCGGATGCACGGCCAACGGCAGAGAGCGCGCTGCCCGGCAGACTGATCGCCGAACGGTCATATAAAAATTCGATTTTCATGATTCATCGTCCTTTCTGCCGCGGCCAATCATTAGTGTTTTATTAGTAAAAAATGAATTTTCGGCGCAAGGTAAATTTTTCTTACCGAAAGAGTAAGCGGCGTGTTTTTAAACCGTTTTCCACATGAATTTTTGTGGAAAACTACGGGCGTCTTATCCACATTTCCCACAGAGTTTTCCACCAAAATTTATAAAAACAGCCCTGTTTTAAAGGTTTTTTCACTTTTATACAGATGTATCTCAATTTTTCCTTTCCACCGATTGTGGAAAACTCAAAATTTCATTTTATACGAATGTTAATGAAAAAAACGGCATTTTCATCCAAAAAAATGACCAAAATTCGAGTTCAAAATTCTATGAATTTTTTATCGGATTTTCACACCGAATAGGCATACGCGTTCAGCGTCTCGTCGGAAAAATTTCCCGCTCCAAACTCAAAGCACGCGGCGGCGCCGATCATCGCGGCGTTATCGCCGCAGTAGCGAAGCTCCGGCATATACAAGGAAATACCCCGAGCGGCGGAAAATGCGCTCAGCGCCGCGCGCAGATGAGAATTGGCCGCAACGCCGCCCGCAAGGACGAGCGCATGCAAATCGGGATTCCGGTCAAACGCCATGCCGAGCTTTGTCGTCACGCTGGAAACGGCGGCATTCACAAAGCCCGCCGCAATATCGGCGCGCGGCAGCTCCCGTCCCTTCTGCGTCTCCTGATTGATAAAATTCAAAACCGCCGTCTTGATGCCGGAAAACGATAAATCCAAGGTGCCGTCATGGATTGCCGCGGACGGAAAGGAAATCGGATTTTTGCCCTCATAGGCAAGCTTATCGAGCGCAGCGCCGCCGGGATACGGCATCCCCATGACACGCGCCACCTTATCAAAGCTCTCTCCCATCGCGTCGTCGCGCGTACCGCCGAGCACGGCATGCTCGCGGTAATCGCTCACCCGAATCATCGACGTATGACCGCCGGAGGCGACAAAAGCGAGAAACGGCGGCGTAAGCGTCTCATGGCAAAGATAATTCGCCGCAATATGCCCCTTGATATGATTGACTGCGATAAGCGGCTTATTCCAAGAAAATGCAAGCGATTTCGCAAAATTCACGCCGACAAGCAGCGCGCCGATGAGTCCCGGATTGCTTGTGACCGCCACCGCGTCGATTTCTGCCGCCGTAAGACCGGACGCCGTCAGCGCCTCATAGGCGATACCGGAAATGGCCTCACAATGGGCACGGCTCGCAATCTCCGGCACAACGCCGCCGAACTTCGCATGAACAGCAATCTGAGACGCGACAATATTGGAGAGAACCGCAAAACGCCCGTCCTTATATTCCACAACGGCTGCGGCCGTCTCGTCACAAGAGCTTTCAAAAGCAAGAATACGCATAAGCATCCTATCCGCCGCATGGAACCTTTCAGGCGGCAAGCATAAATTCAAAATCGGAAGAGAAGCCGAAACCTCTCTTCCTCATCATTTTATCAAAAAACAAGGATTATTTCAAATACAAATTATAAAGAAACGCATCCTCACGCGGATTCGCATAAAAGCCGCGGCGCACGCCGACCCGTTCAAATCCGCTTTTTTCATACAGCGCCTGTGCCGCTGTATTGGAGGCGCGCACCTCCAACATCAGAACCGCAAGTCCGCGGCGCGCCGCTTCCGTTTTCAGCGCGTCAAGAAGCGCGCTTCCCACGCCCATGCGGCGAAACGCAGGAGCCACCGCGAGATTGCAGATCTGCCCCTCATCGAGCACGCAAAGCATGCCGACATGTCCGGCGAACACACCGTCCACGGCGGCGCCAAGGAATGCCGCATCGCTTTGCAAGACGGCAGCCTTGATCATCTCACGGCTCCACGGCGCGGAAAAACACCGTGCCTCCAAAGCCGCCGCGGCGTCCGCTTCATCCACCGTCAGCGGAGCCGTTTCAATTTTCATCTTTATTCTCCAAAAACATGACGGATATCCCATCCCGTATGCGCCGGACACCGTCCATCAGCTCTTCGCCGGAAAGACGGGAAATATCGGAAATTCCCTCCGGCAGCGCCGTAATTTTCTCCGAATACTCCGGGAAACAGGCACGCAAAAGCGCGGCGTAACCCTCCGAAACCGCAACGGCCATGTCGCTGTCTCGGAGCATTTCTTCCGTCAGTCTCGCCGAGCGATGCGACACAGAATCCACCTCCCTGCCGAAAAGCGCGGAAAGAGCGGCGGCACAGGAGGCCATCATCGGCTCGCCGTCATGGGCAAACAGTCCGGCAGAAGCGGCGTCGTAACGGTCGCCGCCGTATTCGCGCAGAATCGCCTCCGCAACCGGACTGCGGCAGGTATTGGCGGAACATACAAACAGGATTCTCTTTTTTCTTTCCATTTACAGTGCTCGCTGCGGCTGCGCCTCGATCGCATCGGCAATGGAGGCCGCCGTCCCGTTTTCACAAAGCTCGACCGTTCCGGCGTCGCACATCGCGGCAAGCGCGGGATCCAGCGGCAGCTTTGCGAGAACCGGAATGTCAAACTCCTTTGCCACGGCATCGATTTTGCTCTCGCCGAACACTTTCAGCTCACGCCCGCAGTCGGGGCATTTGACATAGCTCATATTCTCGACGATGCCGACAATCGGAATGTTCATCAGCTTCGCCATATTCACGGCCTTGGCAACAATCATCGAAACGAGGTCCTGAGGGCTTGTCACCACGATGATGCCGTCAAGCGGAATCGACTGGAAAATCGTGAGCGGAACGTCGCCCGTCCCGGGCGGGCAGTCGATGAGCATGCAATCGAGATCGCCCCAAATCACATCGGTCCAGAACTGCTTGACCGTCCCCGCAATGACGGGACCGCGCCACACGACAGGCGAGGTGATATCTTCGAGCAGAAGATTGACGCTCATGACCTTGATGCCGGTCTTGGTTTCTTTCGGCAGGATGCCGCCGAGCGGCGCCGCCTCGCAGATGCCGGAAAGTCCGAATGCCTTCGGGATGGAAGGACCCGTCACGTCGGCATCCATGATTCCGACTTTCAGTCCTCTGCGACGAAGCTCGACCGCGGCAAGCTCCGTCACCATCGATTTCCCGACGCCGCCTTTACCGCTGACGACGCCGATTACCTTTCCGACCATGCTCATCGGATTGATCGCTTCAAACATCGAACCCTGCTTGGAAGGGCACGCCGCACCGCACGTCGAGCAGTCGTGCGTGCATTCCCCTCCCTGAATTTCCTTTTCTTCATCCATCATGTTTCCATTCTCCTAACTGCCGCCACGCCGGACGGCTATCGTATTTTCCGGGCACCGAACGTTAAAATGCTTGTCCGGATTCCGTTTTCAGTTTTATTCTTTTGTATAAATAATTTTATACATACACATAAAATCAGATCAGATTGAAGCCGAAGAAGTCCTTGGTATTGTTGTAGCAGATATCGCAGACCATTTGCGCCAAGGTATCGATGTCGAGCGGATATTCCCCGCGTTCCACATATCCGCCGACCACGGAGCAAAGCACGCGGCGGAAATATTCATGGCGCGTATAGGAAAGAAAGCTGCGGGAGTCCGTCAGCATGCCGACAAACTTTCCAAGCGAGGAAAGGCTCGCAAGATTTTCCAGCTGCTCGCGCATACCGCGAATATGGTCGTTAAACCACCATGCGCTGCCGTGCTGCATTTTCGGCATATTGAGAAGTCCCTCCGCCTCGTCGCTCGTATACTGAAAGCTGCCGGCAAGCACTGCCAGCGCCGCGTTGTCGGTCGGATTCAGCGAATACAAAATTGTGCGCGGGAGTGCATTTTCCGAATTTAACGTGTCGAGCATTCTCGAAAGGGCATAGATGCAGTTTGTCCCGTGGATGGCATCGTAACCCGTATCGGGACCGAGAAGATTTTTCATCACCGTGTTCGGCGAACGCATCGCGCCGAAATGAATCTGCATCACCCAGCTGTGCTTTACATATTCGCGGCCAAAGAAACGGATCAGTGCGCCTTTATAAATCTTCGCCATCTCGGAATCGATTTTCTCTCCGGCGAGCGCGCGTTTGAGCGTGACATCCGCAATCGAAATCGACTGAGCGGCGGATTTGGTTTCGTCAAACGCCACATAATCGTCGAAGCCGTGATCTGCGGTGCGGCAGCCGAGCGCGTCAAAAAATTCGATTCTGCGCTCCAAGGCATCGCAAAGGGAGACGAGATCGACGATTTCCACGCCGCTCGCCTCGGAAAGCTTCGCGATGTAATCCGCGAAATCCGGCTTTTCCACATTCATCGCCCTGTCGGGACGGAACGCGGGCAGCACCTTCACATCAAAGGATTTGTCCTGTGAAAGCGCGATGTGATATTCGAGAGAGTCCGCGGGATCGTCCGTCGTGCAGAGCAGCTTCACATTCGATTTTTTGATGATCTCCCGCACGCTCATATCGTCCGAAGAAAGCTTCTCATTGGCAAGATTCCAAACCTGCTCACAGGTATCCGGCGAGAGGATTCCGTCATAGCCGAAGTACCGCTTCAGCTCCAAGTGCGACCAATGATACAACGGATTTCCGATGAGCGACGGAAGCACCGACGCAAAAGCCTCGAATTTTTCATAATCGGAGGCATCTCCCGTGATCACGCGCTCGGGAAGCCCGAAGCACCGCATGGCACGCCATTTATAATGGTCGCCGCCGAGCCAGATTTCGGTGATGTTCTCATATTTCCGGTCTTCCGCAATCTCCTTCGGATTCACGTGGCAGTGATAGTCGATAATCGGCATTTCCGCCGCATAGTTGTGATAAAGAACCTTCGCAACATCGCTGTCCAGCAAAAAATCCTCGTCCATAAAAGGCTTCATTTTTATGTTTTCCTTTCTTCAAGCATAATATTTCAGCATTTTTCCGAAAAGTCCGCACATCATATTCCACAGCACGGCGCTTTCCGATATTTCAAAACAAATTATATACCAAAAGCTTTACAAATGCAACAGAATATTGTATAATTACGGTAAGATATTTTTTCGGCGGCGCGTATTTTGCGTCTTTGTATACCGAAAAATCCTTCCATTTTTCACCCGGGCATTTCGGAGGAATCGACATGACAGACATTTTACTGGTAGGTACTTTTCACTTTTTTGAAAGCTCCTTCGATTTTTATTCCGCCGAAGTACAGCAGGAGTTAGCTCTTTGGGCGCAAAAGCTGCTGCCGTTCCATCCCGATGCCGTAGCCGTTGAGGCCGCTGTCCATGCACAAAATGCCGTCACAAGCGCCTACCATAAGTTTCACTTGTCCGACCTGAAGAATCCGGATAAAATGCGAAATGAAACACTTGGTGAGATCACCATATTCGGGCAGGTGTGCCCGATCACCTATAACAACGAAGCCATACAGATCGGGTATCGAGTGGGAAAACTGCTTGATCTCCCCGACATTTATGCCGTGGATGACGATCTGAGTTTCGATATGAGCGTCATGAACACGCCGTCCCCCTCGCTTGCCGAAGCAAGACAGGCATACAACGCCGATATAAGCCGCCACAGAAAAGATTCCATCATGGAGCTTTATCAGTATTATAACAGTGAAACATATGCAAAACTCAGCCACAGCACCTATATAAAGGCAAATGCCGTCAGCGGGAATCGGCTCTATACCGGTGCCGAAATGGTTTCAAAGTGGTACGAAAGAAATCTCAAAATTTTTTCCAACATTCAGCGTTTGGCGTACAGCCACGAACGGATATTGATTTTGTACGGCGCGGGGCATCTGCCGATTTTAAAGGAGCTCATTCGTGCCGACGACAGCTTGAAGCTTGCAGATATCAATTACTATCTATAATTCGGTCATATAGGCAAATAAAAGCTCGAATATTCCCGGGATCATAGAATAATACAAATTTATAATTTGTTTTATACAAAAATATAACTTCGCCGGAACGGCGTTACAGGAGGTTTTTTCATGAATGATATCTTAAAGAAAATCGGTGAAATCGGCATTATCCCCGTCATCAAAATCGAGGATGCATCCAAAGCGGTGCCGCTGGCCGAAGCGCTTTCGCGCGGCGGACTGCCGGCGGCGGAGGTCACATTCCGCACCGCAGCGGCGGCAGACGCGATCCGCGCCATCACGGAGGCGATGCCCGATATGCTCGTCGGCGCCGGAACCGTGCTCACGACCGAACAGGTTGACCGCGCCGCAGATGCCGGCGCAAAATTCATCGTTTCTCCCGGCTTCAATCCGAAAATCGTAAAATACTGCATTGAAAAGGGCGTTCCGGTCTGCCCCGGCTGCTCGACCTGCGGCGAAATGGAGCAGGCGATGGAGCTGGGACTTGACGTCGTCAAGTTCTTCCCCGCCGAGGCCGCGGGCGGACTTCCCGTCATCAAGGCGGTATCGGCGCCTTACGGAAATCTGAAATTCATGCCGACCGGCGGCATCAACGAGGAAAACATCCTCTCCTATCTCAAATTCCCGAAGATCCTCGCCTGCGGCGGCAGCTTCATGGTAAAGGATTCCCTCATCAAAGAGGGCAATTTTGCGGAAATCGAGCGTCTTACGCGAGAAGCGGTCGCAATTATGCACGGCTTTGAAATCGTCCACGTCGGCATCAACAGTCAAAACGCAGAGGAAATGAAGAAAACCGCGGAAACACTCTGCCGTCTCTTCCTGCTCACGCCCGATGTACGCTCCAAAGCGATTTTTGCCGGCACGAAGTTCGAGGTCATGGCAACGCCCTACCTCGGCAAAAACGGACACATCGCCATCGGCTGCAACTTCCCCGACCGCGCAAGAGCCTATCTCGAGCGTCTCGGCGTGGAGTTCAACGAATCCACAGCGGCTTACGATGAAAAAGGCAACCTCAAAATCGTTTATCTGAAAGAAGAAATCGGCGGCTTTGCTTTCCATCTTGTGAAAAAATAAAAGCGTCAAGCCGTTCGGCTTCACGCTATGCTTGGCAGGGGTCATAGCGGATTCCTGCGCGAAAAGTCAAAACTAAGTACAGAAGTAAAAATCGATATGGCATTTTTCTCCGCACAAAGCTTGCAGAAAGCATGGGCTTTGTGCGGAGTTTTTTCCGCCCTTGTCATGCTATTCATAATATGGAATGGATTTTAAAATTCACATGTCAATTCTCACATATTTTGCCCGCAAAGGTTAAAATTTTTAGGTTATTTTTTCGTTTTTTCGATATTTTTTTATCGAAAAGTATAGCATTTTTGAATGCGGTAGTGTATAATATAGTTTGGTCAAAATCTACGGTACGGAATATTCGGCAAAAACCGGAGAGGTCCGCATCGGAAATCACATATTCTAAGGAGGAAGTTCTCTACCATGAAAAAGAAACTTACGACGGTCGTATTCGACGGTACAAGAGAGCAAGAGGAAAAGCTCGCCTCTTTGATTGCCGAATACAAAAATGTCGAAGGCAATCTCATGCCTGTTCTTCAGGGCGCACAGGATATCTACGGATATCTCCCCATCGAGGTGCAGAAGAAGATCGCCGAGGGGCTCGGTCTTTCCCTGTCCGAGGTTTACGGCGCGGTATCCTTTTACTCACAGTTCGCGCTCAATCCGAAAGGAAAGGTCGCCATCTCGGTATGTCTTGGAACGGCATGTTATGTAAAGGGCTCCGGCAAGCTGCATGAAAAATGCATGGAGATCACCGGAATCGGAGCCGGCGACATTTCGCCGGACGGCAGATTCTCCTATGAGGCGACGCGCTGCATCGGCGCATGCGGACTTGCTCCGGTCATGACGGTGAACGGAGACGTCTACGGCAGAATCACCCCTGCCGATGTTGAAGGCATCATCGCCAAATATCTTTGATCCGATCAAATACATAGAAAGGAAAAAAAGCAATGATTACAATAGAACAACTGAACGCCATCAAAGCGGCATATGCGCCTAAGGTGGAAATGCGCCACGGTCACGGACACTTTGTCGACGCCGGTGACGGAATCCGCAAGGATGTGCTGATCTGCGGCGGTACGGGATGTACTTCCTCCAATTCCATGGCGGTAAAGGATGCTCTCCTTACGGAGCTGAAAACCGCCGGCATCGCAGACGAAATCAAGGTCGTCACAACCGGATGCTTCGGTCTCTGCGCGCTCGGTCCTATTATGATTGTCTATCCCGAGGGCACCTTTTACAGCAAGGTAAAGCCGGAGGACATGCCGGAAATCGTAAAAGAGCATCTTGTGGGCGGCAGACCCGTCCGCCATCTGCTCTATCATGAAACGGTTAAAGGAGATGACATTCTCGCGCTCGACCAGACGCCTTTCTATGCCAAGCAGAAGCGCGTCGCGCTTCGCAACTGCGGCGTCATCGATCCCGAATGCATCAAGGAATACATAGCGGTCGACGGTTATCAGGCGCTGGCAAAAGTACTCACCGCCATGACGCCCGCGGACGTCATCAAAACCGTGCTCGATTCGGGACTTCGCGGCCGCGGCGGCGCCGGCTTCCCGACGGGAAGAAAATGGATGTTTGCCGAAGCACAGCCCGCCGGCAAAAAGTATGTCGTCTGCAACGCCGACGAGGGCGACCCCGGCGCGTTCATGGACCGCTCTGTGCTCGAAGGCGATCCGCATGCCGTGCTCGAAGCCATGGCAATCGCCGGCTACGCGATCGGCGCCGACGAGGGTTATATCTACGTCCGCGCGGAATATCCGATTGCCGTACACCGTCTCCAAGTCGCAATCAAGCAGGCGGAAGAAGAGGGGCTTCTCGGCGAGAATATCTTCGGCACCGGCTTTAACTTCAAAATCACGCTTCGTCTCGGCGCCGGCGCATTCGTCTGCGGCGAAGAAACCGCGCTGCTGACCTCCATCGAGGGACACCGCGGCGAACCGCGTCCCCGTCCTCCGTTCCCGGCGGTCAAGGGACTTTTCGGCAAGCCCACAATCATCAACAACGTGGAAACGCTCGCCAACATCTGTCAAATCATTCTCAACGGCGCAGAATGGTTCGCGTCGATGGGCACGGAAAAATCCAAGGGCACGAAGGTATTTGCGCTCGGCGGCAAGATCACGAATACAGGTCTTGTCGAAATCCCGATGGGCACAACGCTTCGCGAGGTCGTCGAGGAAATCGGCGGCGGCGTCCCGAACGGAAAGAAATTCAAAGCGGCGCAGACCGGCGGTCCTTCCGGCGGCTGTATTCCTGCGTCTCTCATCGATACGCCGATTGACTATGACAATCTCATCGCTATCGGTTCGATGATGGGCTCCGGCGGTCTTATCATCATGGACGAGGACACCTGTATGGTCGATATCGCGAAATTCTTCCTCGAATTTACGGTCGACGAATCCTGCGGAAAATGCGCGCCCTGCCGTATCGGCACGATGAGACTGCTTGAAACACTCGAAAAAATCACCTCCGGCAACGGAACGCTTGCAGATATCGACAAGCTCGAGGAGCTGAGCGATTATATCAAATCCGCGTCGCTGTGCGCGCTCGGTCAGACCGCGCCGAACCCGGTTCTCTCCACGCTCCGGTATTTCCGCGACGAATACGTTGCACATGTCGTGGACAAGACATGTCCCGCTCACGTGTGCAAGAGCCTTATGAAATATAAAATCCTGCCCGACATGTGCAAGGGCTGTACCGCCTGCGCGAGAAAATGTCCGGTCGGCGCCATCACAGGAGCGATCAAAGCTCCGCACACGATCGATCCCGAAAAATGTATCAAGTGCGGCGTCTGCATCTCCACCTGTAAATTCGGCGCGATTGTCAAAGAATAAGAAAGGAGCCGTCAAAATATGGAAATGGTTAATATTCAAATCAACGGCCGCGATTACGCCGTCCCTGCCGGCAGCACCGTCATCGATGCGGCAAGAATCGCAAAAATCGACATTCCCACGCTCTGCTATCTCAAGGGCGTCAACGAGATCGGAGCCTGCCGGCTCTGCCTTGTCGAGGTCAAGGGCGCGCGCGGACTCATGGCCGCCTGCGTCACCGGCGTCACCGAGGGAATGGAGATTTTCACCAATACGCCCAAAGTACGCGAGGCGAGAAAAACGAATCTCGAGCTCGTCCTCTCCACGCATAAAAAAGAATGTCTTTCCTGTATCCGCAGCCAAAGCTGTGAGCTCCAAAAGCTCTGCCGCGATCTCGGCGTAACGGACGAAGCCCGTTTCGCCGGCAAAAACGTCGAATACCCGAAAGACGAAAGCACGGCTTTCCTCGTTCGTGACAACGACAAATGTATTCTCTGCCGCCGCTGCGTCGCCGCCTGCAAGAATATGCAGGGCATCGGCGTCATCGAAGCGCTCAACCGCGGTTTCGATACGCACATCGGTTCCGCGTTCGAGCAGCCGCTCGCCGCGACCTCCTGCGTCTCCTGCGGACAGTGTATCGTCGCCTGTCCCGTCGGCGCGCTGTATGAGAAAGACGATACCGACAAAGTTTGGGAGGCGCTGAACGATCCGACAAAGCATGTCGCCATCTGCACCGCCCCCTCGATTCGCGCCACCATCGGCGAATGCTTCGGCTTCGCGCCCGGCACGGATACGGAAGGCAAGATGGTCGCTGCCATCAAGCGTCTCGGCTTCGACGGCGTATACGATATGAACCTTACCGCCGACCTCACCATCATGGAGGAGGCGACCGAATTCCTCGAAAGAATGAAATCCGGCAAAAATCTGCCGCTCATCACCTCCTGCTCTCCCGGCTGGATCAAATTCTGCGAGCATTATTTCCCGGAATTCACCGACAATCTTTCCACCTGCAAATCGCCGCAGCAGATGTTCGGCGCGATGTATAAAACCTATTATGCACGCAAGCGCGGTCTCGACCCCGCCGACATCGTGTTTGTTTCCGCCATTCCCTGCACCGCGAAAAAATTCGAGGTGCGCCGTCCCGGACAGAGCGCCGCGGGCGACGGCATCTATGACGTCGATTACGCAATCACGACGCGCGAGCTTGCCCGCATGATCGAAAAAGCGGGAATCAACTATCGCGAGCTCGACGATGAGAAATTCGACGAGCCGTTCGATATCGGTTCCGGCGCGGGCGCCATTTTCGGCGCGACCGGCGGCGTTATGGAAGCGGCACTCCGCACGGCTGCGGAGGTCATCCTCGGCACGAAGCTCGAAAAGCTCGACTTCGACGACGTGCGCGGTACGGCGCCTATCAAGACGGCGACCTATAAGCTCGGCGACACCGAGGTTCGTGTCGCGGTAGCCTCCGGCACAAAGAATGCCCGTGAGCTTCTGAACAAGGTGAAAGCCGGCGAGCTTGAAGTCGATTTCATCGAAATCATGGCGTGCCCCGGCGGATGCGTAAACGGCGGCGGTCAGCCTGTACAGAGCGCGGCGGTCAAGGCTGCGGTCGATCTCAAAGCCAAGAGAGCATCGATCCTCTACAACGCCGACAAAAATCTTCCGCTCCGCAAATCGCATGAGAATCTCGCCGTACAGAAGATTTATGACGAATATCTCGAAAAGCCCGGCAGCCATCTCGCCCACGAGATTCTGCACACGCATTACACCAAGCGCGGACTTTAATGAAAAAAACGGTACTGAAATCAGTACCGTTTTTCTTTTTATATCAATCCTTCTTCTTTTTATCAATCATTTCACTCTGTATCTTTGCCTTTTTGGGCTCCTTATACCAGCTTGCGCTTGATGTTGATGGGATCTCTCGCATATTCGATGGCCGTATCGGCGGTAATCAGCCGTTTGGCATACAAGTCCGCGATATACTCGTCCATGAGCACCATGCCGGTGGCTTTGTTTGTCTGAATCGCCGAGGCAATCTGATGCGTTTTGCCTTCCCTTATCAGATTGCGGATCGCATAATTGCTGTGCAGAATCTCAAACGCCGGCACCAGTCCCGAGCCGTCGGCACGCGGCAGAAGCTGCTGATTGATGATTGCCTCAATCGTGTTCGAGAGCTGAGAACGGATCTGCGACTGCTGTGCCGCGGGAAACACGTCCACCATTCTGTCAATCGCGCTCGCGACGCCGACCGTGTGGAGCGTGGAAAACACCAAATGTCCCGTTTCCGCGGCCGTGATGGCGATGCTGATCGTCTCAAAGTCGCGCATTTCCCCGACCATGATGACGTCGGGATCCTCACGCAGCGCCGCTCTGAGGGACGCGGCATAATTTTTCGTATCCCTGCCGACCTCCCGCTGATGAATGATACAGCCCTTGTGCTTGTGAATATATTCGACGGGGTCTTCAAGCGTGATGATATGCAGATTTTTCGTCTGATTGATGACATTCAGAATAGAAGCGATTGTCGTCGATTTGCCGCAGCCCGTCGGTCCCGTCAAAAGAATCAGCCCGTGCTTTTTCTGATACAGATCGACGACCGTCTGCGGAATGCTCAGAGCCGTCAGCGGCGGAATATCCGTCGGAATGGCGCGCAGCGCGATTGCCGGCGCCCCCATTGTCATATAGATATTGACACGGTAGCGGCTAAGCCCCTCGATTTCATACGCAAAGTCACATTCCCCAACGCTGCGCAGCATTTCCAGCTGCTCGCCGTTCATCATCTCCTCCGCCATATGCCAAACCGCATCGGCGGAAAAAATATCGCCCGAAACCGGAATAAGCCTTCCCCGCACCCGCATCATCGCCTGCCCTGCGGAGGATATATGGATATCGGAGGCGTGCGAGGACGCTGCCGCCGTCAGAATCTGATTGATCAAAGACAAAATAAGCTACCTCCGAATGTTTTATCCCATATAGAGCGACATCAGCTCCTGCAAGCTGGTGATTCCCTTGAATACATAATCGCGGCACGCGGAGAAAAGAGGCGTCATGCCGTTTTCAATCGCAATCCGGCGAACCTCTTCCGCATTGGGATTTCCGAGGATTGCTTCGCGGAGCGCGTCGTTCATATACATGATTTCATGCACCGCGATACGTCCTTTATAGCCGGTGCCGTTGCAATACTGGCAGCCCTGCGGACGGTAAATGGAAATCGGCTCCTTGATTCCGAGCATCGCCATTTCCCGAGCATTCGTCTTACCTTTCTTTTTGCAGGCAGGGCAAAGCCTTTTGACAAGTCTCTGAGAAATTACGCCCACGAGCGCGTCCGCCGCAAGATAGCCGGATACGCCCATATCCACAAGACGCACCATGGCGCCCGGCGCATCGTTCGTATGGAGCGTAGAGAACACCAAATGCCCCGTAATCGCCGCACGAATGGCGATTTGGGCGGTCTCTTCGTCGCGGATCTCACCGATCATGACGATATCCGGATCCTGACGGAGAATCGAACGGAGTGCCGCGGCAAAGGTCATATCCGCCTTGACGTTGACTTGGATTTGGTTGATGCCCTCCAGCGTATATTCGACGGGATCCTCGACCGTTGTGATATTGACGTTCGGCTTATTCAACTCGCGCAGGAAAGAATAGAGAGTGGTCGATTTGCCGCAGCCCGTCGGTCCCGTCAGAAGCACGATGCCGTGCGGATGCGCCAAAATCTTATCGACAAGCGCACCGCCCGCCTCCGTGAAGCCCAGCTCCTCTCTCGAGAAGTTGAACGCGGATTTATCGAGAATTCGGATAACGAATTTCTCGCCCCATACCGTCGGAATGGAGGACACACGGAAATCGTATTCCACGCCGTTAATTACCATGTTGACACGTCCGTCCTGCGGGATACGGCGCTCGGCGATGTTCATTTCCGCAATGATTTTCAGACGCGCACAAATCGCGGGATAGGATTCGATCGGGAAATTCGCCCTGTCGGAAAGCTCGCCGTCGATACGGTAACGAATACGCACGATTTTTTCAAACGGCTCAATATGGATATCGCTCGCGCGGAACGGAATGGCCTCCCGAATAACGGAGTCGACGAGCTTGACCGCCGGCGCGTTGATTACATCCTGCTCGCTCTCGACCTGCGCCTGAACGCCGCCGCCCTGCGCCTTTTTTTGCAGCTGCCTGTCCTGCTCCCGCTTCAAATTATCGAGCGCATTTGCCGTAGACCGAACCGCCGCGATGGAATCGACAAAAATATCAATCTGCGTCGGCGGAACCAGCACATAGCTGATTTTACCGGAATAAATGGAAGCAACGGCCGACATCGAAATAAAATCCGACGGATTTCCCACGGCGACAATCAGCGTTCCGTCGTCCGCAATGGATACCGGAACGATTTTGTGCTTTTTCAGGAAATCAAGCTCCACCTGATCAATGAGCGCGTCGTCGACCTCCAGCATATCCATCTCGATATAGGGCATGCAGTAATATTCGCCGAGCGCAGCCGTCGCCGCAACGTCGTTGCAGTATCCTCCGGCAATCAAATATTGATCCACATTGAGGCCAAGTCTCCCGCACTCGGCAAGAATGCCGTCGACATCTTTCTTTTTGATGATTCTTTTATAAACGAAAAATTGTAAAATCTCAGAATTCAGATTCAAGTTTTGCCTCCGTAATCAAAGCGTTTGCATAATGGAGAGAATCGGTGCGTAAATGGAGATGAAGACCACGCCGATTGCACCGCCCATGATGACAAGGATAATCGGCTGGATCATCGTCGTCGCACTGTTCAGCGCGTTCTGCACCTCGGAATCGAAATGATCGCAGGATTTGAGGAGCACCTCATCCATCGCACCGGTATTCTCGCCGACCGCAATCATTTGAATCAGCAGCTGCGGAAAAATCTTGTATTTGTCCAGCGCCAGCGCGAGCCGCACGCCCTGCTTGACATCCTCGATTGCCATGCGGAAGCGGCGTTCGATGTTTTTGTTGCCCATGAGATTCGCCATGACGTCAAGCGCATCCACGATATCCATACCGGATTCGATGAGAAGTCCGAAGCCTCTGGCGAAACGCGAAGTGACCGTGGCCACCTGTATCTTCTTCATAAACGGGATGCGGACCTTCAGCGTATCGTAGAAATACCGGCCGCGCTTTGTCTTGCCGAGCAGGACAAAGAACGCCACCACGACAAAAATCACAATCAGAATTTCTTTCCACTTGGCTAAGAAAAATTCGCTGATGTTAAACATCGCAAGCGTGATGCCCGGCATCGGAACATCCATGACGGCAAGCGAGGTCTTAAACGTCGGGATGACATACATGGTCAGCACGGCAAGCACGACGACCGTCAGACAAAGCAGAACTATCGGATAGGCCAAGGCGCTTTTGACCTTGGAACGGATTTTATGGTCGGTCTCGTAATAATCGGCAACGCTCACCATCACCTTGTCCAGCACGCCGCCCACCTCGCCGACATAGGTCATGCTGCGGAAATATTCGGGAAATACGCGCTTATGCTTTGCCATCGCCTCCGAAAGAAGCAGACCGGACTTGACGTCCTCATACACACGCGCGAGCACCTTTTTGAAAAACGAGGTATAGGACTGTTCTTTGAGCACTTCAAGACAGTCGATAACGGAAACGCCCGCGTTAATCATGATGGCAAACTGGCGGCAGAAAATGGTGAGCTCCTTGATGGAAATACCACCGCTTGCGGTCAGAAACGCGCTGGGCGGCGCGTCGGAAATGGCTTTCGCCTTGACAAGATAAAGCCTCTGCTTGGCAAGCTCTTCCCGCAGAGCCTCCTCATTTTCCGCAAAAAATGTCCCCGTAAATTTCATCTTATCGAAATTGATCGCGGTATATTTGAATTTTTGCATCTGAAAAAGATTTTCCTTTCCCGCCGACACGGCGCGGATTTTTAAAATGACAGCAGTCCGAGATACCAAGAGGTCAGCGCATCGCCGAAAAGCGCCGCCATAAGGATTCCGAACGCCAGGAACGGCGCAAACGGATATTCCGTAAAACGCTCCGAGCTTTTCCGGCGCCTGATGATCAAAAGAATGACAGACCCTGCGACGGAGCCGATCAGGACGGCGATAAAGGTCCCGATCCAGCCGAGATAAAGTCCCGCGGCCGCCATCAGCTTCACATCGCCGAAGCCAAGCCCCTCCCTCTTATAAATCCAAAGCGCCAAATAATAAATCAAAAGGAAAAAGCCGCCGCCGACCGCAAGGCCGATCAGGTGATCCGTCCATCTCCCGTCCGTGAGGAGCGCGTCGGAAACCGTCAGAACGACGCCGAGCACGGCGAGAATCACCGAAAACCTGTCCGGTATAATCTTGTGTTCAAGATCGATAAAAAACACACAGATAAGGACGGACGACAGAACCATGGCACACACCGTTTTGATGATGCCGTATGCGTCAAGGGAGAAAAACAGAGCGACCGAAGCAAGCCACAAAATCATATTGGCAAGCTCCACAGCCGTATAGCGGAAAGAAATATGTCCCCCGCAGCTCCGGCATTTTCCGCCGAGCATACAATATGATATCACCGGTATGTTGTCATACCATTTGAGCTTATAATCACATTTCGGGCAGTGTGACGGCGGATAGACGACGCTCATGCCGAGCGGCACCCGATATATGACGACGTTGAGAAAGCTCCCGATGCAAAGACCGAGCAGTCCGGTGAGAATATACGTAAAAACAAGATAAACGGTATCCATCACACATCTCCCCGGTACGCGCCGTAGGTCCAAACCCTGACAAAGCGGCTTCCGTCCTCATTTTCTCCGACAACCACCGTCAAAAGCGTCTGTGTCATGGTTTTATCCTTGACAATCAGCGTCGTCTTGTCATAGCTCACGATGACGTTATAGGCTTTCGGCGAGTAATCCGTATCTTCATAAGGCACCGCGCCGACATTCTCGCCCGAATGTTTCGAATATTCCTCAATAAAATCCGCATATTCCTTTCCGCCTTTCAGGAACTTATTTCCGATTTCATCTAAAATCAGCTTTTCGTCCAGCTCGTCGGCAGAGGTTTGGTATGCCGTATTCCCATACAGCACAGCGGAAAGAAAAATGAAAGCGATGACACTGACCATCATGAGGCCGATGATGACAATCGGCATCACCGAGCCTTTTTTGCTGTTTTTCATGAGCCGCTCGCCTCCGTTCCCGATTCGGCCGCCTGCGCAAGCGAGGCGTCAAGCGTCAGTCCGGACGTCAGATAATAGGCACGGCGCAGAGCTGTCGAGCCGCCCTTTATATAGAGCGCCTCGGCAATCAAAGTGTCCACTCGGATGATGCCGCCGCGATTTTCAATATAGACGACCACCTTCACGGAGCAATTCGATGCCGTATCATAGGATTCCGCATCCTTTTCGACGTTTTTCTCCGCAATCCGATCGAGGCGCGCCGTCACAGCACCGGAACGCGGCGTCCCCTCTTCCTTCATGGTATAATAATCGGAAGGGATATAAACGGCGAGCCTCCATATTTCGCCGCTTGCAAATGAAGCCGGGAAGCCGCCCTCAACCGACGATATACCGTATACAAACTTCAAAGCCTCCTCGGGATCATCGCTTTGCAGACAGGAGAGAACATTATCCGCTTCGTTCACCGCATATTGACGGTAAGCTACATTTTCAAAGGATTCCGCGGCAAAAAGTACGGTCGAAAGCGCCGCAAAGGAAACGATGATGACAACCGTCATGGCCACAACAACCTCGACAAGCGTCATACCGCGCCGGGATCTGGTATTTGCTTGGTTCACTTACGCGCGCCTCCTTTCCTGCTATCGCATGATCGTATCACAAAATCTGCTGTCCCTTGAATGAGCCTGCAAAATAACCGCCGTAAGCGGAAAGATTTCCGGTCAGCTCGGGATTTTTCTCGACAGACGGATCAAAATACAGAAATTTCATATGAGAATCCTCCTCCGCATTCAGCCTTTCAAGCAAAAACGCAAACTGCGCCGGCAGATTCAGCACCGTATAATCCGGCGTCGGCATGCCCTCCGTCAGCCTGCACTGCCTGATAAAAAGCAGGATTCGCTTCAAAATATACCGAAAGTTCTCATAAACGAAGCCGCGCTCATCCTCGGGAAACTCACGCTGCATGAATTTCGGCAGCTTTCGGCCCTCTTTTTTGGTCAGCGTTTTTTCACTGCGGACGGGAGCCGTTCCTGCGGCATCCTCCGCCTGAAGCTCGCCGATAAGCTTCAACATTTCCTCTTCCGAAAGATTTTCCATATTCATGGCAGGGATTTCCCCTGTCGCGGCGGGTATTTCCGCCGTTTCCTCGGCCGCAGGAGCGTCGGGAGCCGGACGGACGCCCGTTTCCTCGTCCTCTTCGTCCGAATATTCCTCATCGCTGATGGTAATGATCGATTTTGTCAGCTGCTTCGCCCTTGCAGCCTCCTTGGCATTCAGCACGGCCAGCTCCGCGACGTCGTCGCCGTAAATCGTGTTCTCTCCGACGACCTTATTCGGTTTTAAGATATCCTGTCCGAACGGCAGCTCGGAAAAGCCGAGGATTCGGTCTTTCTCGGTCAGAATGAGCAGTGTGCTGTTTTCCTTGATATCGACGAAAAGAAGATTGTCTTTTTTTACCTTGGGACGCAGCTCAAAAAGTGCACCTGCGGCTGCGGCCGGCGCAAACGTGAGCGTCGTGACCGGCATGGAATGCTTGGCGAAAGTCTCTCGGATTCCGTCGATCAGCGCTTTTCTCGTCACGGTCAGAAGATAGGCGGTGCTCTTTTTGTTGGTATAGAATATCTGCGGCGAAATTTTCAGCTCCTCCGCATTTTTATACTGATTTTTGATTTCCGCCTTGAAAGCGGATTCCATTTGTGACTTCGACATCGTCGGAATCGTGATGATATCAAACGTCACAAGCGAAGCGGGCAGCACCACGGTCAGCGCGAACATGCGAAGCTGACGGAACAGCGGCGAAACGGCGGGGAGCGCCTCGTCAAGCGCCTCTGCATACTGGCCGCGCCGGAGCTTATCCCCCGGCAGAGGAAAATCCTTTGCTCTCGCTTTCTGCACGGAAGCGCCCGGTGCATTCATAATGGTTAGTTTTTCCGCCGCGGCGTTGATTTCCACCACGATCACAGGACTGTTGTTCGCTGCCATGAATTTTCTTATCTCCGTTCCGCCGCGCCCTGCGGCTTCTCTTACTCAAATTTTTATGCTTTTCCGACGTTTACGGGGAGGGCTGCCCTGATTTTTTCACAAGTGCGAAAACATATTCCCCTGTTTTCCCGTCCGCCGTATAGACGACCGTGCATTTCACAATGTCGGAAATATCCCCATCATAATCAAAGCTTACGTCCCGTATCAAGGTATACGTGCGCCATGATACCTCAGAGCCCTCATCGGATACTCCGTTTATCAAATCAAAAAAACGCTTATCATTTCTGTTAAACTGTAAGGTTCTCAAATCGGCAGGGTCATCCATATTTCGGAAGGACAATGCGGAATCCGGATGCTCGTATAGCATATACCTTTCCGTATCATACCGATAAAACCAGTCCGATATTTCATTTTTCACATGATAAAGCTCGCTGGAAAGCTTGGAGGTCGCCGTCCGCTTTACAAGATAGGAATTCATCATCACGACAAGCGACAGAAGCGACGCAATCACAATGAGTCCGACGGTAATGGCGACGAGCAGCTCGGCAAGCGTGAAGCCGCGTCTATTTTTTTGCTTGACAGAATCCATATAAAAAGCGGCCTCCTCTCCTGTTACAAATCCATAAACAAAGTAAAAACGGTTTGCCGGAAAATCGGTCGGCATCCGGCAAACCGGAAAAATCGCATCCTAAAGAAATGAAGCCGCCCGAAAAATAACAGCCGTCATACGAGCCGCACCACGCATGAAGCCGGTATTTTCAAAATTCTCTTCAATATATTTATTGAAGCTGCTGACGTTTGATTCTCTTTTTCATTCTGCGGACGTCACGCAGCATTTTGAAGGAATCCCTCAGGACATTCACCTTCGATTCCCTGTGATTGATGATTTTCACCGGCATTTCTTCAATCCGATACCCCACCTTATTGGCGATCATAATGACTTCAAGGTCGAACGCAAAGCGGTCGACCTCACAGTTTGAAAATATTTTCTTCGCCGCATCACGCCGGAAGCCCTTGATTCCGCACTGAGAATCGGAAAGACGGAAGCCCGCGGCAATCGAAATCACCTTTATGTAGGTTTTAGAGGCGAGCTTGCGGATAAAGGTATACCCCGCATATCCGTCCTTCGACAAATTTCTCGAACCGACGACGATATCCGCGTCGGACTTAGAAAAAATACCCGCCAGCTCTCCCACGGCCTCCGTCCCGTATGCGTTGTCGCAATCGGTAAAGATGAGGATATCGCCCGTCGCGGACAGCATTCCCGTGCGCACGGCATAGCCCTTTCCGCGGTTCGGCGAATAAGAACAAAGCCGGATGCGCGGTTCCGTCTGCGCCGCGGCGGAAACGACAGCACCGCAGCCGTCCGAGGAGCCGTCATCCACAAAAATAAGCTCCCAGTCCTCAAACGCGGACCTCATATAATCCGAAAAGGTTTTGAGTGCCCCATCAATAATGGAGCTTTCGTTATACATCGGAATAATCAAAGAAACCTTCATATTATCAATCCTCCGCACCGTCCAAATCCCAACGGCGCCAATTTTCAGGCAACGAATCTATGGCACGCGGCTCTGTCCGACATATCGGGTACTTATTATAAAACAAAACCGCGCCGCTTGGAAAGGCCCCGGCAAAAAAGGTGCCTTTCAAAGCCAAAACAGCATCTCATTTCCCGCAGGTACAGGCTCAATACAGCGTATTGACCGCGATTCTTTTATAGATTTTGCTGTCTATGGGAACGCATGTCGAATTCTGAATATAGCTCTCCTTGATTGTAAGATATCTGTCGTAATGCGGTGTTGCATACGACGCTCCCACATAAGAATACTCAAACATCGCTTTGGCGCGGCTGTCGCTGCCGCAAATGAAATCCAAATCAAAGCCAAGCCGCTGGAACACGGCAAAATATCCGGTACGGTCGTCCTCATCGCCGGAAATCACATCGCTGATTTCATTCGTATCGAGCGCCATGACCGCATTCATCGTAATGGTGTTGACGGAATCTCCGGTGGAAGAGCCGACGATAGCACCGTAAGCATCAAAATAAATCTCGCTCATATAATCGGAATTGGAATATTCCGAGATAACGGTGTCGACAGACTCCCCCGCAAGGAGCTTACGATAAGCTGCCTCGATATCCGCGCGGGCTTTTTCCTCCGCCGCAGAATCTCCCTTGGTATACAAAACGACGACCTGTTTATAGTGATAATAGCTCTGGCTCAAATAATCGTCAAGGTCGGAGGAAAGCGCCAGTTTCAGTCTTTTTTCCAAAAGGTTTTTGTAATAGGTGAATTCAAAATATTCCGGCGTCATGCCGCCCGCAAGAGAAAGCGTCTTGCGGTAAAGCTCCTCGGCGTATTCCTCTTTCGTTCCCTTATAATCGATTTGCGATTCGTCCATTTCATCGATATAAGCCTGAAGCTTTTTCATATAGTCGTCGTAATACGCCTGCTTGTCCGCCTCCGTGACGGTGATTCCGTACTTTTCACCGAGTGCCACAAGGCTGTAATATTCGACGAGAGTGTCCTCCGCGACTTCTTTGACAGCGGCCGTTTTTTCCTTTTTCGTGGCGATTTTGGCATTTCCGTCCTCGTCCACGACCGTATCGGAAACAATTCCTTTGAGATAAATAAACACCGTGCGATATGTTTCAAACGGAACATCATAGCTTTTTGCTCCGTCTCCCACGTCTACCGTGATTTTCAGGACGTTGTCCACATCGATTCTTCCGCCGTACCAGGCATAAAGCCCCGGCTTCCGTTCACAGCCTACAAACATCGTCACAAGCATACAAAGCACGGCAACGAGACATACAGCTTTTCCTATCTTCTTCATGAATTACCTCCAAAAAGGATTTAAACGACTTGGATTTTATATCAAAACGCTCCGCGATACCCGCCGGCAAAGCCAAACACCTCGGTCTGTTTTTGCCGGCGGGGACAGAGCTTCCCTATTCCCGTAAAACTTATACGAATCATTTTATCATATTTTATCCGTATTTTCAATTATATTTTTTATTTTTTACATATTGTTAGCAAATATTTCGGAAATTATGGTGTTCCTCATGGAATCCACCTTGGAAAAATCGATATATTCGCCGTAAATTTTTTCCGCTTCCGCGTGAAAGCGTCCGGCATCCGCCAGCGCTGTCAGCGCGCCGTCCATCAGCGATGCCGCACATTTTTCCGAGAAGCGGAGCCGTCCGCGGTGCGCGGCAAGCTTTTCCCTTGACGCAAATCTTGAAATATTGATTGTTTTATCGAAAGCTTCCGCCTCCGTCTCGCCGCACACCGCGAAGAATACATTTTCCCCGTCTACAAAAACGCCCTCCGTGCGCGAGGGCAGCAGCGGCGTCGGGCAAACCGTCATGGAAATCCCCGCGCGCTCGATCGCGATGCAAAGGCGCGTCATAAAAACATAACCGAGCCCGTATTTATCGGTGACGGCATAGGTCTTTTCCGCTTTTTTGCGAAACGTATCGAGCGTGACCTTTCCCGACGTTCCGATCGCGGATAAATACCGGCGAGAGACGCCGCCTGTCTTTGCTTTTTTCATCGACGACACAATCCGCGCGATGGCGGCGTCCGCCTTTTCCGTGAGAAAAGCCGGCATGGCAAGCTCCGCAATCTCCCGCTCCATGCGTCCCGCGGCGGAAAGATACCGGTATGCCGTGCGGTAGGAGTCCCGCTTCTCCGATATCAGCGAAATCAGACGTGCGCGCTGCTCCTCCAGCCCCGCAAAATCGAAAGCCTCCCCGAGATTGACGATCCTTTCCACGGCGCCGGGATACACGGGATCGGTCATATGCGGGGCGGTCCCGTCGATCACGGCGATGCCGAGCTTCGGAATCAGAACGCCGTCAAGCGAGCTTGTGTCGGAGGAGCAGTAATCATATTCCACCTCATATCCGTTCGCCTCGGCGGCAAAGCCGACGCTTTTCATAAGCGTCGATTTCCCCGTGCCGGGACCTCCTTTGAGTATGTAAATGCGATTCAGCTTCTCCGGCGGGAATATTTCGCCGAACAGACTGAAAAAGCCTCCCTCGGTATTGGCAGCGGCAAAAAATCTTGTCGTATAGTTCTCCATTCGCTCCTCTTTCTCCGCCGCCCGCGCCCGCACTGAAACGGTGCGCTTCCATATGAAGCCGCAATCGGCCGCACGCGGCAGCTTTCGGTTTTTCACTGCATTGTATGCAGGAAAAGGTCCGCACGCCAATCTTTTTTGAAAAATATGACTGCTTTTCCGACATTTTTTTAAATTTCACTTGACAGACAGAAGCACTCCGGTGTATAATAACCATCGAGAAAATTTAATTCTCTTTGCACCTTTTTCATGCGGAGGGAGGGATTATGAATGGCTGAAATAAGAGTTAAAGAAAACGAATCGCTTGACAGCGCTCTTCGCAGATTTAAGAGACAGTGCGCTCGCTCCGGTGTCATCGCCGAGGTCAAAAAAAGAGAGCACTACGAGAAACCGAGTGTTAAGCGTAAAAAGAAATCAGAAGCGGCAAGAAAGCGTAAATTCAAAAGCTGATTGCAGCACAACATGCCCCGCGGAGGTTTGCGCTTCGCGGGGCTTTTGTTTTTATCCGTTAAATCCGCCGCAAACAGGAAATAATACCGGAAGAAAAGGAATTCACATGGACAAAAAAGCATATTTGGAAATCGCGAAAATCATCAATACGCACGGCGTGCGCGGCGCGGTGAAGCTCGAGCCGTGGTGCGACAGCCCCGACGTCCTAAAACAAATCAAAACGCTGTATCTTCAAGACGGAACCGCCTTTGCGGTATCCGATATCAAAACGATAAACGGCGGGTTCCTCGTCGTTTCCCTTTCCGGCATTGAAACCGTGGAGCAGGCGGCGCGGCTGAAAAACAAAGTTCTCTTTGCCAAGAGAGAGGATATCCCGCTCACACCGGGCGCGCATTTTATCTGCGACCTTATCGGACTTCCCGTTATCGATGCCGTAACCGGAAAGCAGTATGGGACGCTTTCGGACGTCATGCAGAATACCGTGCAGGAGCTTTATGCCGTGAAAACGCCGGAGGGCGGCACCGTCCTTCTGCCCGCGGTTCCGGAATTTATCCGTAAAATCGACGAGGAAGCCGGTATTTTCATCACGCCGATTGCCGGCTTTTTCGACTGACGGGAGGCGGCATCCGATGCGCTTCGATATCATGACGCTCTTCCCGGCGCTCATCGAGACGGTGCTTTCCGAAAGCATCATCGGCCGAGCGAGAAAAGCCGGGATTTTGGAAATCAACACCTATAACATACGCGATTATTCAAAGGACAAGCACCGCCGCGTCGACGATACGCCGTATGGCGGCGGACGCGGAATGCTCATGAGTCCCGTGCCGATCTACGACTGCTTTCTCGCGGCGACCGACCCCGAAAAAAATCCGGCAAAAAAGCGGCGCGTGCTGTATATGTCCCCGCAGGGACGGGTTCTGACGCAGGAAAAGGCGCGCTCGCTCGCCGCGGAATACGACAATATCGTCATTCTCTGCGGCCACTATGAGGGCGTCGACGAACGCATCATCGAGGAAATCGTCGATGAGGAGGTTTCCGTCGGTGATTTCGTGCTGACAGGCGGCGAGATACCCGCCTGCATCCTCGTCGACGCGGTGTCCCGTCTGATTCCGGGCGTGCTTTCCGACGCGGAATGCTATGAAAAGGAAAGCTTCTCCGAGGAGGGACTTCTCGAATATCCTCAGTATACGCGTCCCTATGAATTCCGCGGCAGAAAGGTTCCGGACGTGCTGCTCAGCGGTCATCATGCGAACATCGAAAAATGGCGCGCCGAGGCGGCGCTCGAAAAAACAAGACGGGCACGTCCCGAGCTTGTCCGCGATAAGCCGGAACCAAAGTCCGAAGCATAAAAAGCCGCGGAGCGGCGGGAAGGAGATGTCATGGAGAAAACTGCAAAAAAAGCCGGATTTACCGTCGCCGCCATGATTCTCGCCACGCTGCTTTCCAAGCTTCTCGGCATGCTCCGTCAGGTGATGATTGCAAGCACGCTCGCCGACAGCATGGAGGGCGTCGCCTTTGCCGCGGCGTCCAAAATCCCGTTTGCAATCTTCGACATGCTCTTTTCCGCCGCGGTGCTGGGTTCGTTCATTCCGATTTACAAAGGGAGCCTTGCCAAAGAGCCGGAACGCGCACGGAAATTCTCCGCATCGTTTCTCACCTGCATCGCCGTCGTAACCGCGGTAATTGCCGTGCTCGGCATGATTTTCTCGCGTCAGATTCTCTTTTTGGCGGCGCCGAAGCTCGACGAGGAAACCGCCGTGCTCGCCGCGGGACTGCTTCGCATCATGTTCCCCGCCATGATATTCGCAGGGGCTGCCTACACGCTCGTCGGCATTCTGCAATCCCATGAAAGCTTCATCCTGCCGTCGCTTGTCAGCGCGTTTTCCAACCTCGTCATCATCGGCTATCTCTTTCTGTTCCGCGATGTATCGGGCGAGGCCGCCGCATACGGGCTTGCCGCGGCTTATCTCGTGTCATGGACGGTGCAGTTTCTCACCCTCGCGGTGCCCCTCATAAAGCGTCACCGTTTCCCGCGTCCCCGCGCCGACTTCGGAAATCCCGACCTTCGCCTGTCGGTGAAGCGTTCGCTTCCGGTCATGCTCGGCTCATGGCTTATTCCCGTCGGCACGCTTACGGCGACGTTCTTTTCCTCCTACATCGACATGCAGACAAGCGGCGCCGCAATCGTCGTTTTCGATTATGCGTTTTCCGTATACTCCATCATCGCCGGAATCTTGACCTACGGCGTATGCAATTTCATCTTCCCGAAGCTGTCGGAAAAATCCGCCGCCGGTGATACCGCAGGCTTTGCCGGAACCGTTCGCACGGGCTTTTTTGCCGCGCTCGCCATGATTCTGCCCGTGGCGGCGGGCACCTTTATCCTTTCCGGCGAGGGAATCCGCCTTTTGTACCTGCGCGGTGACTTTACCGAAGAGCTTGCGGCCGCCGTCGCCGCAAGTCTGCGCGTACTCACCGTCGCGATGCCGGCCTACTGTGTCATCGAGCTGCTCTCCCGCGTATTCTACTCCTGCGGCAGGGAAAAACATCCGATGTACGCCGCGGCCGCGGGCATGATAACGGGAATCCTGTCGTCGCTTTTGTTCTTGGCCGCGGACTCGCTCACCGTCACGACCATCGCGCTGTCAAATGCCATAGGACAGGTCGCGGCGGCGCTCCTTCTGCTTTTTTTCTGCCGCGGCGTGATTCCGGACATGATTCGGAAAGAGGATATCAGAAAAGCCGTCGGAACGGCGTTTTCGTTCGTCCTCTCCGCAGCGGCGATGGCAGTTCTCCACCGTTTTCTCATACGGAAAATTGTAAATTTTGCCTTGCTCGGAAATTTTATTATCATAGCTATTGTTTTTCTCACCGGAATTGTGGTATATTTAATATGTATGATATCGACAAAATCCCTGATGATATCCCCATCAGGCTGGAAAAGAGGTGAAAATGCCCGTGGCCGGCGGCGATAAAAAAACGCGCAGAGGAGCGAAAATGCTCTCCATGCTCCGCAGCTCCTTTTTCATTTATCATCTCACAAGATTTTCGGCTTTCATCTACCGCCTGATTCTATCCAGCGTGTTCGGTACCGTCATGACGTCATATGACAGACTGTCGGAGGCTTTCTCTTCCTCTCTGATTGTGACCAAAATCCGGTCGCTTTCGGGAAACCGAGGCGGCACCTCCATCAAAAAAGCAAAGCAAAGCGTGGCAAAATCGTATGAAAGCAGCTTTCTGCTTTCCAAGCTGCGCCGGCTGTCCCACAGTCTCCTGCTCACCCACGTCAACACGCTCGGACTGTTTTTCTTTTCTTTCGGCTTTTATATCGTCATCATTCAGCTGCTCAAACAGTATACGTTCAATATCCAAAATCTGAACCCGCTTTCCCTTGTCGCCGGCGTCATCATTATGAGCGTCGCGGTATTCATGTTTTTCTCCAAAAAGAATCTCGCCGGTGCCATCTACGAAAGCCGAATCCTGCGTTTTCTTCTCTTCGACTTTCTCGGACTGCGCGTCATCGACATCGCCGAAGCCTCCGATGTCGAATCCCGCCGGGGCTTCAACATCCCGTTCATTCTCGGAATGATTTTCGGCGTCTTGTCGATTTTTATCGAACCTATTTATATCGTCTGCGCGCTTGGACTTCTGCTGATGGCCGCCGTCGTCATGTCGTCTCCGGAGGCCGGCGTGCTTCTGATCTTCCTCGCGCTTCCTTTTCTGTCGACCATGACGCTCGTCGCCGTTCTGCTGCTGATTTTTCTATCCTATATCTTAAAGCTGATCTGCGGACGGCGCATCATCAAATTCACGCTCGTGGATTTTACGGTGGCGGCATTTCTTCTCTTTCTGTTTTTCGGCGGCGTTTTCACCGTCGACTTTTCGAGCGTTCCGAAAATGCTCGTCTTTGTATGCTTTATGCTCGGCTACTTTGTCGTAAAAAACACGGTGCGTTCCCCCGTTTTGGTGCGGAAATGTCTCTATTCTCTCGCGGTCTCAAGCGTGCTTGTCTCCCTTTACGGGCTGTATCAGAACTTTTTCGGTACGCCGTCCACGGTTTGGCAGGATACGGCAATGTTTTCCGAAATCAAGGGACGCGTCGTCTCCACGTTCGCCAATCCGAATGTTCTCGGTGAATATCTAATCCTCATTTTCCCGATCATTCTCGCCCTGATGATTACGGCAAAGCACATCAACGAACGCTTTGCCCTCCTGCTTGCCGCCGCGGCAAGCTGTGCCTGCCTCGTTTTCACCTGGTCGAGAGGCGCATGGCTCGGATTTGCCGTTTCGCTCGTTCTCTTTCTCTGCCTTTCGAGCAAGCATTTCTTCACGGCAGGAATCCTTATGATTCCGCTTTTCACGGCAGCGCTCTTCTTCGGCTCCGGGACATCCATTGTCCGCCGCTTCACCAGCATCGGGGACAGCTCAACCTCCTATCGGCTCGGAATTTGGCGCGGCGTGCTCCTTATGCTCGCGGACGTATTTTACTTCGGAATCGGAATCGGCGAGGGGGCGTTCGCCGATATCTATCCGTTCTATGCACTAAGCGGAATCGAAGCCGCCCCTCACAGCCATAATCTATATCTGCAAATCACGGTTGAGGTCGGACTTTTCGCCCTTATCGCTTTTCTTATCTTCGTTTTTACTTTCGCACAGTGCTTCCTCAGCTTCTGCAAAAATGCCGTTTCCAAAGCCAACAAAACCATATGTCTCGGCATATTCTGCGGAATCGTCGCTTTCCTTATCCAAGGCCTTACGGACTACGTGTGGTATAATTACCGCCTGTTCCTGCTCTTCTGGATGATCGCGGGGCTCGGCATCGCGCATATTTTCACGGCAAAAAGCACCGCCGAGGAATCCGAACAATTTTATTATTGAATCCGAAGCACTCCGGCCGTCTGCGGCGGTCGGACGGCATTCTCAAAATCTCCGCAGGGAAACGAGATAAACTATGACAAACGACAGACAAAAGACGCGTTTTAATTTCATCGACGTCCTCATTATCCTCATCATTTTGGCTGTGGTCGGCGCCGCAGTCTACCTGATCGTAACCGGAAATATGGAATCCCGCAGGGCGGAAAGCGCCAATATTGAGTTCACCGTCCGCATCTCGGCGGTAGACGAAAAATACCTTTCCCTGATTCGGGAAAACGAATCCGTCAAGGATTCCTCGACCGATAAGGTGATCGGCACCATCCGAAAAATCACAACGGAAAAAACCCGCTATTACGGAGATACCGCGATTCCCTCAGGAAATGGCTACACAGTCACAGCGGCGGAATATGACGACAAATACGATGTGTATGTCACGATTTCCGCTTATGCGAAAGCGGACGACCGCGGCATCTATACGATAGGAAGCTCGCGAATCCTTGTCGGCGCACCTATCAATTTCAAGGTTCCCTCTTTCACCTCCGTATCGTATATCACCGAGTTTTCGACGGAAATCCCCGACTAACGGAATTTCCATGAAAGGATAGAATTATGGCAAACAAAACCGACACGAAAAAGTCAGGCGCCCGCTTCAATATATTCGACGTCATCATTATATTCATCGTTCTCGCGTGTATTGCGGCCATCATCGTAAGGGCGTATTTCACCGCCAACATCAAGGATGACTTCACGACGGCCAAGGTCGAGTTTTCCGTCATCAGCGTATCCGAAAATACCGCCGCCTCCCTCCATCCGTCCCGGAAAATTTATTTTTCCTCGAATGGCGATGAAATCGGCACCATCGACGAAGTTACCTATGGTCCCTCCGAAATATACGCCTTGGATGCGGCAGGGAAACCGGTTTCCGCTTCCCATCCGGATAAAAAGGACGCACACGGCACCGCGACGCTCTACGGCATTTGGACGGACGACGGTTTTATGATAAACGGAACCATCCTCGCCCTCGCAGGGAAAACCGTCAACATTTACACACAGGACGTGGAATGCATCATGACGATTGTCGGCATCACCGCTTCGGAGAGCTGACCCTAAAAAATCTCGCAGACTTTCGGCACTTTTTTGCAAAAAACTATTGATTTTGTACACCAATATTGATATAATAATTGATATCAAATCTGTTATTTGCAGTTCATTTCGGTAAAAGCCGCGTGAAAACAACACAAACAGGAGCGAACGAAAATGATTTCCAGAAATATAACGATCAAAAACAGCGTCGGTCTTTATGCAAGACCCGCGACTTTCTTTATCCAAAAAGCAAATACCTATAAAAGCTCCATATGGATTCAGAAAGATGATCGGCGCGTCAACGCGAAAAGTCTGCTCGGCGTGCTTTCCATGGCGATCTCCGGCGGTTCTACCGTAACGCTCATCGCCGACGGTCCCGACGAAACGGAAGCACTGAACGGATTGGAGCTTCTTGTCAGCACGGAGCTTTGAGGTTCCGCCATTCCCCACACATAATCCACGGCAGATAACGGCTTGCAGAATATGCAGATGCGTTTTCTGTCGTTTTTCATTACGGAGGAATCATGGTAAATTCCGAATACGCGGAAAGACTGCGGGAAAAGGCCGCGGCACTTCCCCTCTCCCCCGGTGTATATATCATGCGGGACACCGCAGGCAAGGTCATTTACGTCGGAAAATCCCGTGCGATTAAAAACCGTGTGTCGCAGTATTTTCATGAAAACAGCGGAAACGGACCCAAAACGGACGCCATGACCTCCCGCATATTCGACTTCGACTACATTCTCTGCGACACCGAAATCGAAGCGCTGACGCTGGAAAACAGCCTGATTAAGCTCTACCATCCCAAATACAACATCAAGCTCAAAGACGATAAGGCCTACCCCTATCTGAAAGCGACGGTCGATGAAGAGTATCCCCGTTTTCTGATGACAAGGCGGCGCGATTCGGATAAGGCAAAATATTTCGGTCCGTATACCAGCACGGCCACGGTTTACGGCATCATTTCCGCCATGCAGAAGACCTTCGGGCTTCCCTCCTGCCGCCGTCTGTTTCCGCGCGACCGCGGACGGGTGTCAAGCTGCGTATACAAACAGCTCGGCTGTGTCGCGCCGTGCGACCCCGACACCACGCCGGAAGCCTATCGGGAAGCCTTTTCGGAGGCGGTTTCCTTTCTGTCGGGAAATTATAACGCGGTCATCGCCGCCCTCACCGAAAAAATGAACTTCGCGGCGGAAAACCTCGCGTTCGAGGCTGCCGCCGCATACCGCGACCGGATACGCGCCGTCTCCAAGCTCGAGGAAAAGCAAAAGGTCGTCGCAAATCCCGATACGGAACGCGATATCGCCGCATGGTATGTGGGCGATCCCGTATCCGCCATCTGCGTTTTCTATATCCGCAGCGGCAAGCTGATTGACTCCGAAATATTCTATTTTTCCGGAGGGGAGATTCTCGACAGCGCCGCCGTCTCCTCCTTTCTTGCCGAGCTTTACAACAGGCGGGAATATATTCCGCGCGAAATTGATCTTTCCGAGCCGCTTGCCGAAGAGGATATCGACGCGCTCGCCCCTTGGCTTTCGGAAAGGGCGGGATATCGCGTCACGCTCCGCACTCCGGTGCGGGGAGAAACCAAACGCCTTTGCGATATGGCAAAGGAAAACGCCGGACAGCGCGCCAAGGAATATGCCCGCATGATGGAAAAGGACGAAAAATCCCTTGTAAGACTCGCCGCGCTTTGCGGACTGGAAACCGTGCCGGAACGGATCGAGGCTTTCGACATCTCCAATTTCGGAGACGAAGCGATTACCGCGGGAATGGTCGTTTATGAAAACGGAAAGCCTAAAAAAAGCGATTACCGCCTTTTCACGATCAAGTCCGTTGCCGGACGTGACGACTACGCCTCCATGCGGGAGGCGGTCGGACGGCGGCTCGCCCATTTAAACGACAAAGGAGCCGTGCCGCCCGACCTTCTTCTCATCGACGGCGGCGAAGCGCACCGAAGCGCCGCCGCAGAGGTCGTCGCCGAGGCCGGATTCAATATTCCCGTATTCGGCATGGTCAAGGACGACTATCACAAGACGCGCGCACTCGTAGGCGAAGGAGGAGAAATCTCCATCGCGGCAGAGCAGTCCGTCTACACGCTCATCTATAAAATCCAGGAGGAGGTGCACCGCTTCACCGTCTCCAAAATGAGCGCCGCCAAGCGCAAAACCGAAAAGACCTCCGTTTTGGAGGAGATTGACGGTGTCGGAAAGGCTCGCGCAAGGGCGCTGCTCGCGCGTTTCGGCGGACTTTCGGGCGTCAAGGCCGCATCGCCGGAGGAGCTGCGCACCGTGCGCGGCATCACGCCGGAAATCGCGGAAAATATCCGCCGGTATTTTCAAAAGTAACCCGCGTGGTTCCATACGAATAACCGATGACAATCTCATAATAAGGCGAAAATTTCGTTTTACGAAAGCTTGCTTACTTTCCAATAATGCCCCACCGCCACGGCATCGATTGCCGAAAAATATATGAAAAAGGACGATATTCCCATGAGAATTATTACAGGAAGCGCCAGAGGCGCCACACTTGCCACGCTTGACGGAGAAGCCACCCGTCCCACGCCCGCCAAGGTAAAAGAGGCGGTTTTCAGCTCCATACAGTTCGATATCGAGGGTCGCCGCGTCCTCGATCTCTTCGCCGGCTCCGGTCAAATGGGACTGGAAGCGCTCAGCCGCGGCGCAGAAAAGGCGACCCTTGTGGACAGCTCCCGCGAAGCGATAGACGTCATCAAAGCCAATGCCCAAAAAATTCATCTCTATCAAAAAACAAACGTCCTCTGCATGGACTGGAAGCAGTATATCCGGTTTGCAAAAGGAAAAAACAAATTTGACATTGTCTTTCTCGATCCGCCGTATGGACTTCGCATCCTCCCGCAGGTGACGGCGGAGCTTTATGACGCCGGACTTCTTGCGGACGGTGCCATCCTCGTCTGCGAGGACGAACGCCTCGGTCTTGCCGACGACGTCATGGTGGAAACACGCTATCGGAAAATCAAGGACGCACGGTACGGCCGTGTATCGATCACCTATCTCACCCCGCTTGTGCAGGACGGCGAGTGAATCTCGCAGCTTCAAGGGAGGAAAACCCGAATGAAAAGCAAAAAAGCACTGGTCCCCGGAACCTTTGATCCCGTAACCCGGGGACATCTCGCCCTCATTGAGGCGGCTGCCGCGCTCTTTGACGAGGTAACGGTCTGCATCTTAATCAATCCGGAAAAGCACTGCATGTTCGACGAAGATACGCGCAAGAAAGCACTGAAAGCCGCGGTGATGAGACTTGACAATGTGACAATCGCATCCTGCCACGGCATGACCGCGGATTACGCAAAGGAAATCGGCGCCGATGCCATCGTGCGCGGAATACGGGACGAAAAGGACGCGGTCTATGAGCTGGAAATGGCGGATTTCAACCTCCGCCGTACCGGCGTAAAAACGGTCTTTTTTCCCGCACCGCCGGAGCTGCGCACGCTTTCCTCCACGCAGGCAAGAGAGCGCCTCCTGTCGGGAGAAATGCCGGAGACTTGCCTGCCTGCCGGCGTTCCCGAAATCCTGCAAAGCGAAAAAAGGAACGCGGCTGATTGAGAGACTGAATTTTGACGATATCAAAATCACAGCACTTCATGTCAAAATCGAAAATTCCTGTCCATAAGACGAAAAAATGCAGTTTACAAAAGAATTTTATAAAGGCTTTGCGATTACAGGAAGCGCACACAAGCATGGCATGCCGGCAATGCCGGCAGAAAATTTGATAAAGGGCGCGGTGGCGGAAGCCGGTCATGATATCTTTCGCTGAAACCGGAAAAAAATCTGAAATCATAAGACAAATCCCCTCCGACGATTAAAAGGTCGTCGGAGGGGATTTGTCAGCTCGTATAATCGCTGTTATCGGAAAAAATGTTGTAATTGTTGGCAAGCGTGTTCCACGTCTGTTTATCGACGATTCCCGTCACCGGAAGCCGGTTGAGCTCCTGAAACCGGCGGATCGCATCCGACGTTTCCTGATCAAAGACTCCGCTCGGCACGATATTTTCAAAATCGTCGTAAACGACCGCCACCGCGGACAAAATAATCTGTATGATATAGACAATATCGCTTTTTTCTCCGAGATGCGTCTTATAATCCGGATTCGGAAACGGAATGATCGCAATTCCCGGCGTCGTCTTATAGACGGCGTTTCCATATTCCTCCTTGACCTTATTCCAAGTCGCAAAATCGACGATTCCGTTGACCGGAAGTCCGTATAAAGCCTGAAATTCTTTTACGGCTGTCTCGGTTTCCGTACCGAAAATGCCATCCGGTGCGATCACCTTCATATTCTTATTGGTCTGAGCGATTTTTCGCAGCTTCGATTGAAGCTCATAGATTTCATCCTGGCGTGCTGTATTCATATTATCCCTCCCCGTCGCCTATCGAAAGATCATTTCCGGAAAATTGTCCCTCCGCTCTGCCGGAACCCGTCTCCACATCGTTGTAAATATTCGCAAGCGTATCCCATGTAAGCGGACCGACGATTCCGTTGATCGGGTAGCCGAATACCGCCTGCACGGCATATATGGCATCCCTTGTATTCTCATCATAGATGCCGGTCAGCGGTATCTCCGGGATTTCTTCATATACGCCTGCCGCCGCATTGATGAAGCTTTGCAGCTGCTCCACCTCCGGACCGGTGGAGCCGAGCTTCAAAAAAGTTCCGGGAAACGGCGGAACTTCGGCGCCGGACTGTTCGGGCGATAAGCTCTGTATGATTCCGTAATAAGCGTCGAAAAGCAAATTCCATGTCGCATCGTCGACAACCCCGGTAGCCGGCAGTCCCGCATAGGTTTGAAACGCGATAACCGAATTTTTCATCTGCTCGTCAAAAACGCCGTTCATGGATACGGATGGCACCTCCGCAATAAATTCCGCAACCGTATTCAGATAATATTGGACGACGCTGACCTCATATCCCGTATCGCCTTCCGACATCACTCCCTGAAACTGCTGCACGGCCTCGTCAAATGTCAAGCCCTCGCTGAAAAGCTCATTGAGCTTCTTGACGGCATTATAGACAAATTGGATCTTATACCAAGTGGCCTTGCCCACGATTCCGTCTACATCGAGGTCGAATACCCGCTGAAATTCCCTGACGGCATTTTCCGTTTCTACGCCGAAAATGCCGTCCACAGGATCAATTTTCGGTATGGACGGATAGTTCGCGGAAATCCGATTCAGCCTTGTCTGCATAAAGGCTACGTCGTTGCCCATACTTCCGAGCCGAAGCAGGATTTCCGGCACGGACGGTTCGACCTCGCTCACCGGCGCATTGTAGACGATATTGATATCATCTCCATAATAGGTACGCAGAATATCATACGGCACATAGCCCAAATTGGCAAGCTCCACAGAGCCCCATTGGGAAAGCCCCTCGCAGGTCACGGTCGTACCGTTGCAGTACACCGCAAAAAGCGGCTCGATGTTATTTCCCCGCCGAATATAATTGTTAAAAATCTCATCGACAATCCTGCTGATATTTTCAAAAATATCCCGACCGTATACAAAGGACTGATCCATCGCAGTCGAATTGGTGATATCGAAATCATACCCGCGGGATGGGTAATATTCGGTATAAATCCTGTTGAGCGCAAAGGAAATCTGTGCTAAAATATTGGCGCGCAGCGCGCTTTCCGGCCATGTCGGATAGATTTCGCTCGACGCCACGTTTTTTATGTAATCCGTGAATGGCACCGTCACATTCTGGGCCGGAGCATCCGGCGCGCCGAGGTGAACGGTGATATATTCCGGAATAACCGGATATGGCATAGTTTACACGCTCCTTTTCCTTTATAAATTCGGTTTTCTGATATTCTCATTGATAATGAGACTGCCCGACGGGTATCTTGAGGATTCCGAGCTGCTGACCGGAATCATCCACGCAGGTTGAATAGAAGTGATTCCCGGATAGATGGGCACATGCGTGTTGACAATTCCATAATAGCCGTCGGCCGAAATCTCAATCGAAACGTCCGTATACGGCTTTGCGCCGCCGGGAGAGAGGGACTCCGACGGCGCCGGCGTCGGAATTTCAAGCGGCGGGGTTTTTCCGTCCGCGTCGGTATTCATAACCGTGAGAAGGCGGCTGGTCCCGTCGTCCAAAACCTCTCGGACGACGACGGTAGCCCCGACGATCGGTATCGCGTTTCTCGCCGAGGTCGTCTGCACGATCAGCTTTCCGTAATAATTCGCATTGACTGTGTTATCCATAGTTTAAGCTCCATTCCGCCGCAAAGCGGCATCGTTACACAAGCGTGAGCCGCAAGGCTTCCCGCCGAAGATATCCAAACTAATACAGTATATGACAAAATTTTTTCGCCGTTACTTCATATCCCTTTACAAACGGTACGGATTGTGATAAAATTTGCATGGTCGTTTTCCGTCCCGCGCTTCGGCGCGGAACCGGTCAAAACGGAGAAAGAGGTAAATTCTTCATGAAAAGAGAGCTATTAAACTACGACATTTTTCCCAAGGTATTCCCCACCGACACCTGTGTCCGCTTCACGGTCAAGCCGCTCGGCGGCCATGCGGCGTTTGAAGCCGGTGCGGAGCATACCGTCTCCATTTATGCGATGGACAAGGGCGATCCTGCAAGATATCCGGAACGGCACAATTTGACGGAATATAAAGTGACCCCGGACGGCGACGGCTGTATCCGCGTCACCCACACCTTCCGCGGCGAGAGCGAATACTATGTCCGGATATTCAAAGAAGGCGCCCGCATCGTTCAGCTTTCCGTTTATGCGGTGCTGCCCGATCTCGTCGGACGCTATCCGTACATGGGAGACATGCACATGCACTCCACGATGTCGGACGGCAAGGAGCATCCGTACATCGTCGCAGCAAACTACCGGAAATTCGGTTACGACTTCATGGCAATCACGGATCACCGAAAATTCTATCCCTCTTTGGAGACCCGCAATTTTTACAGCGATCTGAACTTAGATATCCGGTTTTATACCGGTGAGGAAATCCATCTTCCCGGGAACGACATTCATATCGTCAATTTCGGCGGCGATTACAGCATCAACGGATTGCTGGAATCCTCACAGCAGTTTATCTGCCGCGGCGCCGACCCGAAATGGCGCTCCATTAACGGAAGCTGCCCCGACGTTCTCACCGTCCCCCAGTATGAAGAGGAGGTAAACGCGCTCATAGAGACGCTGAACATTCCGGATGGAATTGAAAAATTCCAGTACGCCTCCTGCGTTTGGATCCTAAATCACATCAGAAAAGCGCACGGACTCGGAATTTTCGCCCATCCGTACTGGATTTCCAACGTCTTTCAGGTGCCGGAGACATTCATCGACTATCTGTTTGAAACCCATCCGTTCGACGCCTTTGAAGTTTTCGGCGGAGAGCCGTATTTTGAGCAAAACGGTTTTCAGGCCGCCAAATATTATGAATTCCGGGAAAAAGGCATCAAGGTCCCGATTGTGGGAAATACGGATTCTCACGGCTCGACGGAATACAATCCGATCATGAAAACCGCGCGCACAGTCGTATTCGCCAAGGAAAACACGAGAGATGAGATCGTATCCTCCGTCAAGAATTTTTATAATGCGGCGGTCCAGGACATCGGCGAACATCTCGAGGTGCTGGGCGATCTGCGCATGATGAAATATGCGTGGTTCCTTCTCACAAATTATTTTCCGCTCCACGACGAGCTTTGCTTCGAGGAGGGCCGTCTGATGAAGGAATTTGCCTGCGGCGACGCGGAAGCCGGAGACGAACTGCGCCGCATCTCGGGCAGAACACAAAAGCTGCGTGAAAAATATTTTATGTTCTGACAAAAAACACCGGCGCTTCGGCGCCGGTGTTCCGCTCACAAATGATATAAAGGAAAAGCCGCCCGGCGTCAAATACGACGCGGGCGGCTTTTTTGCACACCGATTATTTTTCCTGCGTTTCCTTTCCGGAATCGTCAAGAAAATAGTTGATTTCATTATACAGCGTATTTTTATAAAGAATATTTCCGTCTTTCAAAGAGGATTCCGCAGCATAAAACTTCGCTTCCAAATCTTCAAGAGGAATCTGCTTGATTGAGACGGTATCGGTGGTAAACAGAATCGGTTTTCCCTCGACGGTAAATTCAAATGTCGCCTTATCGAGCTCAATGCCCTCTTTTTCAAAAGCGGTTATCACCATATAGACACACTGAGCAACTTCATTGGCATCCTCAAGCTCGGAAAGCTTGATGCGATAAATCTCCTTCACGTCTTTCACATCATAGGAGATTCCGGCATCCACCTCGCGGAATTTATAGCCATTGCTGTCGTCGGCATAGAGGTCGAGCCACTGAACGTCCTCCACGCAGGCAAGCTCTCGGGCGTCGCCCAAAGCCTCGTCAAGCTGCGGGTCAATTACGGAATTTGCCCATCTTACCGAATAGCTGTCCGTCGTAAGCATGGAAGTATAATAAATTTCAAAGTCCACATTTGTCGTCAGGCATTTGACATTGACGGTGTATTTTCCGCTCGTCTCCTTATCCTGTGTATAATCGATAAGTTCGAATTCCATTCCTTTATATTTGCTGTCCAGATACTCATAAACCTTATTCTGTATTTTTTTTGACGGTGTACATGCGCAAACTGCCAAAATCAAAGAAGCGACAAGCAGCAGCGCGGCAATTTTCCTTACATACTTCATTATCCTACCTCCTAAAACATATTGGATAACGCAAGCTCCAAGGCTGAAACAATCGTGTCAAGCGGCAGAAACGGAGCGTTTTCCCTCTCCTTTTCCGCATAGGGTACGTGGAGAAAACCGGCTTTGATGTCTTTGCTTTCCCTTGCAATCTTATCGAGCGAGGAATACAAGACATAATTGCATAAATACGTTCCGGCGGAAAAGGAAAAGCCTGCGGGAATACCGGCGTTCTGCAAGGCATGCAGAATCGCACTGCTATTATACGTCGTAAAATATGCGGCCGGACCGTCGTCCGCAATTTTCCGTTCCAAAGCGCCAAGCTCCGTTCCATCCGGATATTTTCCGAGATTATCTTTTACAGCGCCGCAAAGGTTGATTCCGACCCGTTCGATTCGGATGCGGTCGGAACCGCCGGCAAGCCCCGTCATCAAGACGGCATCCGGCTCGAACTCCCTCCATGCAAAGAGAAGTGCCGCAAATGCGCCGCTCCACGTGACCGGCAAAATCAGTTTTTTGATTTCTTTTCCATTCAGCTCCGGCAGCTTTTTCACTGCCTCGGAGGACGGATTGCATCTGTTGGCGCCGAACGGCTCAAAACCGGTAAGCAAGATTTTGGAAGCCATAAGAACACCCTTTCCGCTCCGCTCAAAAATAGAAAAGACAGAATCCCATACAAGCATAATGATAGGATTCTTGTGTGAGTATACCATACTTTTTAGAAAAAATCAAGTATTTTGAGGATTTTTTGTCCCTTTACGCCCGTTTCGTTCGTTGACGCCGCATAAGTAATTCAATATATGTCAATAATCTCCACAATATTCTAATTTTCCCAAACAAAATACACCGACAGACGTCGTGGGTTGTTTGGGAGAGCCTATGGGCATGGAGGAAACGAGTCATGACAAACAGAAAAATCTCATCCGTTCGCGCCTTTGAAACGCTGGATTCCAGAGGAAATCCGACCGTCACGGTGCACCTTGCATTGGAGGGCGGAGGCTCCGGCATGGCCAGCGTGCCGTCCGGCGCGTCCACCGGAGAATACGAGGCGGCGGAGCGCAGAGACGGTGAGCCCGCCCGCTTTTCCGGCCGCGGCACACAAAAAGTATGCGCAGACATCGAAAAAATCATTCTTCCGGCGATCCGCGGCCTCGACGTCTCCTTTCAGCGCGCGCTGGATCTCAGGCTTTGCGAGCTCGACGGAACCGAAAACAAATCGCGTCTCGGCGCGAACGCCATCCTCGCCGTATCACTTGCGGCGGCAAGAGCCGCGGCAAATGCCTATGAAATGCCGCTTTACCGTTATCTCGGCGGCATCTACGGGAGCGTTTCCATGCCCGTACCGATGATGAATATTCTGAACGGCGGACGGCATGCGGATAACAACATCGACATTCAGGAATTTATGATTGTTCCGGTGGGCGCTCAAACCATTTCCGAGGCCGTCAGAATCGGAAGCGAGGTATATCATGCTCTCCGCGCCACGCTTCAAAAAGAGGGATATGCGACCTCGGTCGGCGACGAGGGAGGCTTTGCGCCCGATCTTTCGGACGATGAGGCGGCCATCGAGCTGATCCTGAAAGCGATCGAAACGGCGGGCTACACGACGGACGAGGTAAAGCTCGCCCTCGACGTCGCCGCCAGCGAGTGGGCGGACGGCGACAGCTATTCCCTGCCCGGACGCGGCATCACGCTCTCCGCAGAAGAGCTGATTCACAAATTCGAGGATTGGTGCGGCAAATATCCCATTTTATCCATCGAGGATCCGGTAGGAGAGAACGATGCCGCCGGCTGGAAAGCGATTACGGAACGGCTGGGAGGCAAGATCATGCTGGTGGGCGACGATCTCTTCGTGACAAACAGCGCGCGTCTGCGCACCGGCATCGAAAACGGCATCGCAAATGCGGTCCTTGTCAAGCCGAATCAGATCGGCACGCTTTCCGAAACGCTCGATACCGTAAGACTTGCCGCCGGAAACGGTTACAAAGCCGTCATCTCCCACCGCTCCGGAGAAACCTCCGACACGTTTATCTCCGATATCGCCGTCGCGACGAGCGCAGGTTTTCTCAAAGCGGGAGCGCCTGCCAGGGGCGAAAGGGTCGCAAAATACAACAGACTGATTCAGATTGAAAGGCTTTTTGATTAAGCCGTTCCCTCTCAAAGCCGCTGAATGGCCTATTCGGCGGCTTTGAATATTCGTCCGCTTGTCCGGCGCTGCCGGACAAAGGTGTGTGGCAAAGACTTGTCTTTCTTAATACAATAATAGCGGAGAATCCGTTACAGGGCGTATTTTGTCAGAATTTGACAACCTGTTTCTTGATTTTCCTGATTAAAAAACAGTGTAAGTTGGTAAAAATAGAATCGGAAGGCAAAAGAAGCCCTCCGAAAGTAAAAAAAGAAAGAGTGAGCCAAATTGACCATCAAACGCGGAGATATTTATTATGCGGATTTAAGTCCGGTCGTCGGAAGCGAACAGGGCGGTCTCAGACCCGTTCTGATTGTGCAAAATGACGTTGGAAACCGATACAGTCCGACGGTCATTGCCGCTGCGATCACAAGTCAGCTCGGAAAGGCGAAGCTGCCGACGCATATCGACGTTTACGCCGAAAAGTACGGGCTTGTCAAGGATTCCGTGATTCTGCTCGAACAGATCCGAACCATTGACAAAACCAGACTGCGTGAAAAAATGGGACACCTTGACGACGTACTTATGCAAAGAGTCAACAATGCGATCACTGTCAGCTTCGGCCTTGACGAAGGATATGAATCCATGAAAGGACAGGCGGACATTCCCGCCGCGGCGGAAAAGGGAGCACCGGCCATCACCGCATAACCATATCATATACCCAAAGTCCAAAAGAGACGCCCGTGGGGAAGCAATTTCCGGCGGCGTCTCTTTATTGTCTCATAGAAAACTCATATCCAAATAAGCTCTCCATTTTTATATATTTTTCACAATAAATCAGCCGTTTTTTATCGTTTTTTATACATATTTTTGTCGATATTTTCATTGACTAATCCTTTTTATTATGATAGAATGTTCGCGAAAAATGAAAATCAGGAGTGTACATCACAAAATGAAAAATCATTATCAACTTCTGAAAGAACATTTCTTTCAGAACCTCGAATCCACCTTAAAAGCTTATGAAGCCCGCATGAATCCGGAGACCTCCGCCCTTGAAAAATCTGCACTTCTCGGGCTTGACGATCCCGGTTATTACGGCTGCTTTTATCCATGGTTCGTTCTCGGCTATTATATGCCCGATTCTCCTCGCTATCATGACAAAAAGCTTCTTGAATATGCGCTCGCGGCACTTGAAAAATATGAAACCTATATTCATGAAGACGGCTCGGTCGACCTTATCGAGACAAACTTTCATGATCCGGCGCAAACCGGCTTTCACGTCAAAGCTTATTTCGGTGTGACGGAAATTCTTGTGAAGTTCTCAGAGCATACCGAGCTCGAAGAGAAGCTATTGGAAATCACCGTCAGAATCCTTTCCAAAATGGGCGAGGCGATGTCGACACTCGGCTTCCATACGCCGAATCATCGTTGGGTCATCAGCGCTTCCCTTTCGATTGCGTATAGATACACACATAATCCGAAATTTCTTGAAACGATCAATCGTTTCCTGATGGAGGGCATCGACTGCGACGAGAACGGCGAATATACCGAACGCTCGACCGGCTCCTATAACAACATCTGCAACCATTCTTTCTTTCTTCTCGCATATTTTCTGAACGACCCATCCTTTTTGGAGTATCCGAGACGCAACCTGAACCTGATGTACAGCTTCACGGAGCCGGATTTGACCGTCAATACGCTGAATTCCACAAGATGGGATCAGGGCGGCCAGTACAGCATCGCTCCTTACTATACCTTTTATCTGATTCTCGCACTTTGGGATAAAAATCCCGAATTTGCCTACATGGCGGACACCATTACCGAAAAATTAGATTTGCCGTCGGCACTCAGCATTTATCAATGCGATATTCTTTCATTTTTCATGCTTTTCCCCGAAATGAATGAAAGACAGAGCGCACTTGAACCCAAAGCTCCCGCGAAGGATCAAACCAAATTCCTTCCTAACAGCAACATCGCCAGAATCTACAAGCCTGAAAATGATCTCGTCATCACGCTTCTCGGAACAAGACATCCCGTATTCATGCAGCTCAACTACGGTTCCAGCATTATTCAAGTCCGTTATGCGGGTTCTTTCTTCGGCGACCCACATTCCCAGTTCCGGGCAAGAGAAATCGAACCGACGGAAGACGGCTTCCGGCTCATCTGCGACGAATCTGCCGGCTACCGTTCTCAACTGGAAGAAAAACCGGAAACCTCGGAGTGGCGCCATATGGACCACTCCAAGCGCAAAATCATAAACATTCAGCATTTCCACACCGAAATCACCGTCCATATCAAAGATGACGGCGCCGTGCTCGATATCGAAACCTCCGGCTGTGAAAGAATCCCGACCAAGCTCGAATTTGTCATGATGCCCGGCGGTAAGCTCGATACGCCGACCTTTGCGACCTATCCCAAAGCGGGCGATTATCTTTTCATCAAAGAGGGCAGCGCGCGTTACTTCTTAGACGGCCGCCGGTATATTGAAATCGACGGAGGCTTTTTCGCGCACACCTATGCGGAACACATGCGCGGCGCATTCCCGGCCGATGAGAAGAAAGTCACGCTCGCCATGACGGCAACGACACCGCAGCGTTCCACCGTGGAAATCCATGCGAAAAAAATCTATTGATTTATCTTGAAATTTGTAGTAAAATATTGGATATAATAACGGATATCCGATTATTCTGTAAAATTTCAACAAAGGAGCATCGATATGGAACTCAAAGGATCGAGAACCGAAGCCAATCTCATGGCGGCCTTTGCGGGAGAATCGCAAGCCTACACCAAATATACCTATTATGCCTCCAAAGCGAAAAAGGACGGGTATGTTCAAATCGGCAGCATCTTCGAGGAAACGGCAGGCAACGAAAAAGAGCATGCGAAAATCTGGTTCAAGCTGCTTCACGGCGGCGAGATGCCGGATACGCTCGACAACTTGAAGGACGCCGCAGCCGGTGAGAATTTTGAATGGACCGATATGTACGCGAAATTCGCCGAGGAAGCCAAGGAAGAGGGCTTTGACCGCATCGCTTATCTCTTTGAAGCCGTTGGAAAAATCGAAAAGGAGCATGAGGAGCGTTATCGCAAGCTGATCGCCAACATCGACGGCGGACTCGTCTTTTCCAAGGATGGCGACGTGATCTGGCAATGCTCCAACTGCGGCCATATCGTCGTCGGCAAAAAAGCACCGGAGATTTGTCCGGTATGTACGCACCCCAAGAGCTACTTCCAAGTAAAAGCGGAAAATTATTGATTGCAAAAAGAAACAAGCGGCGGATTCAACTGAATCCGCCGCTTGTTATTGCTTATAGAAAGCGGAAAGGCGCTCCGCAACGCGCCTTTCCGCCATTTCTTTAGGAGTGCGTGATCATCACGCTATATAAAAACAGTCGGGCGGCGCTGCCGCCCTGCTGTTTTTAACAATGGATTAGTCTATCTGCTCTAAGTAGAAAGAACCGACATATTCATCGCCTATCTTCTGACCATCATCAAGCGTATTGTTGACATTTTGCAATATTGCCGAATTGGCAATCAATATCACCCGAAACTCTGTTCCGTTTTTACCCGTAATGGTAGCAACATAATCATAATAAGCAATGCTCTCAACAGCAGCTCCAAAATCTGTAGCATCTGCCGCTTTCTTTGATACTGCCGTTGTTTTTTTCAGAACAGCGCCAATATCGTAGAAAGAATTTTTTTCTTCTTTTGCCGCTTTTGCAAATGTAATAACAGTTTTGGTTTTACTTCCATCCTCGTTTGTAACAGTACTTGTGCTGGAAGCCTCCTGCGGAACGACACCGAAAGTCAAGGTTGAAAATGCAATAAATTCGCCATTCCCATTGAGTTCAAGAGTGGCCGGTGTGCCGTTTTCCGCTATGAAATCATAATACTGCGCATTAAGCATTGATTTGATTTCCTGCAAATCCGCCGAAGCATTGGCCTTGGCTACCACATTCGAGAAAGTGGCGATCATAACACCGGCCAAAATGGCAATGACGGCAATGACAATAACAAGCTCAACAAGTGTAAAGCCCTTTTTATTTGTTTTTTTCATGGATCTACCTCGTCTGACCTATCAATCTCCAACGACAACGCTACTATTACCATTCTTATCATTTTGTTTCCAATAATTAGTGGTAGCATTTGTGTTATTCGTTGTATCGCTGTGGAGGAACACCTTAATATTGGCGCTCGTCTGACCGACAATGCCGTAATTCCATGTTGACGTCGAATTTGTTGTATCGTTCGATGTCACAGAGCCGTTGCTGGTGCAATTCTTAATAATGACGCTGTTTGCATCTCCTTCTGTTTCAGGTGCAAATTCAGAGTTCTGTGCAACCGAGAAATTACGTGCATATCCGATAATACCGGCAGCAAAGTGATAACCGGTTTTCAGCTCTTTTGCGGTGGAAACGACTGTCGCATTGTTGATACAATTTTCAATCGTGCCGAAACCGCCGCCGACAATACCGCCGACACGGTAATTGTTTTTCACAGAACCGTTAACCGTTACATTCTTGACTGTACCACCATACAGATATCCGACCGCACCGCCGACGAGAACGCCGTCCGCACCGGTATCGGAAATATCATAGTTCACTTCAAGAACGAGATTTTCGAGAACTGCGCCCTCTCCAAGAGAAGCAACAAAGCCAACGCCATATTTATCCGCGTTACCGGTTACCTTATCAACAGAAATCGCAAAACCGTTCTTCGCGGCATTGAAAGAAGTATCGATCTTGATACCGGAAATGGTGACAGGGTTTGCGGCATCCGTACCCTTGATGGTGCCCTCAAATGTCGCGCCTGTTCCAATCGGTGTCCATGTGGAACCGGAAAGAGGGATATCTTCCGTAAGTTCAATCGTCACACCCTTAAAGGTCACGCCTTCCGCAGAAAGTCCTGCAATGGATTTGAACTCGGAAATCGAAAGTCCGTCTTTTCCTCCGACCTTCAACGTCAAGGGAGTACCGGAAGCGGCTGCTTCAATGGCAGCTTGCTTTTCTGCATACCAACCATAATCGCCGGCAACGCCGTTGCGAATGTAAAGAGCAAGCGTTTCAGTAACGATTCGATTTGCTTCCTCTGCCGTCAGTGCGGAACTGCTCGAATCGGAAATTGCCTGTTTTACAGCTTCCGTTACCGAGGTTACGGCACCATCGGAAATCGCCTTTACAATCGATTGAACCTGAGTAGCCGTCAGAGAATTGGCACTTGCCGCTTCCTTGATCTGGTTGATTTGGCTTGCACTGAGGGTGACGGTGGAGCTTGCCTGATATTTCTTTACAATGGCTTCCACCTGTGTCGCTGTCAACTGACCTTGGAGAGAATTTTCAATGATATACTTGATCTGCTCCTCGGTAACACCCGTATTGCCGGAACCGAGACTGTCGGCATACTTTTTGATTGCAGCATCAACAGCTTTAGAAACGTCTTCAGATGAAGCGCCTGCATCAATGCCTTTCAGACCTTCCGCAATGGCAACCTCGATATCCTCCCAGCTGAGCCAGTCGGCATTTTCGAGCTTTTTGATGATATCATCCGATTTTTGCTCAAGCTCCGCCTGCTTCATCTCCTGTTCTTGGCGGCTCTTTTCCGCTTTGTTTACAACATTCGCAAACACGGCGATCATCACACCCGCGAGAATCGCGATGACGGCGATGACGATGACGAGCTCTACCAGCGTAAAGCCCCTCTTCTTTTGTTTCATGGGTTTTCCTCCTATGTATAAATATATTGTGTTTTTTTCACGGCGGAATCCCATTCCTTGACAACAAAAAACGAGGTACCCCGTGAGGGGGTACCCCGTGAGGGGGCGTTTCGCGCGCACTTCTCGTGCGCGTAAAACGCCCCGAATTGCCGGAAGCAATTCTTTGCTGTTTCCCATTATATCATATTCTTCTTCTTTTTGTCAATCGCTTTCCCCTGTCATTTTTGCCTTTTTCGCGCCCTTTTTTGCCGACCACGCCGCATCCGGCCTCAGCGGCCGCTCATTCACACCGTGTCCGTGCCCCACGCGATATAGCCGCCGCGGCTGTCCCGGGACACACAGATATCCCGCACTGTCTTGGGGAAATCGATTTTTTCTCCGGTCTGACGCGAAATGACGGTATTGCCATACCGATAGAAAGCCCCAGTCTCAATGAGCGCCAAATATTCCTCCAATGTGATTTTCATTCGATAAATGATTTCCGCATGCGGATTTCCGACATAGCGCAGATGCCATGGCTCATAATCTACACCGGTACGCTTTTCCGCCCACAACGGATAACGGATGATGAATCCGAAGCGATGCGCGTTTTTCGCCATCCATTTCCCTGTTTTCGACATGATAAAGCGGCGCTGTGCGTAGCCCTCCACCTTGATGTCCGCCGAAAGGCCGGAATGATGCTCGCTCTCGCCCGGCTTTGCAGCAAACGGATTGACGCCGTAAATGGACTCTTGAAATGCAAGGGTGCGATAAACGCTCGTAAAAAGGATTTTTTCCCCACATGCCGCCTCGCTCGCACGGATAAGCTCCGCAAGCGGCTGCACGGCTTCCCCGGCAATCAGATTTTTTTCATCCAGTGAAACAAGCGCCTCCGTCCTATCCGTTGTAATCGGATAGTCAGAGCTCACAAGAATCAGGCTGTCACACTGCCGTGCATCCTCTATCGCCACGGTATGCAAGTCCTCCGGCGAAATCCTTGTCAGAATATTTTTTTCATGTCGTCTCACCACGTCGAAAAGCCCGTACGTATAATAATATTTATAATTCATGAGCCTGTTTTTCAGGCTCTTTCCTGTCGGCGGCATTTTATAGTTTCCCTTCTCTTTTTTCCTGCTTGCGGTACGGCGTGCGCGCAACCGAAGCGACAACGACCTTGGTATATCCAGCCTCGTGTGCCAAACGGACAAGCTTTGCGGCCGTACTTCCGGTGGTCACAACGTCATCGATGATAATCAGTCTGCCGGTCGGATGCAATCGGCCGCGGCAAAGCTCATAGCTTTTTTCCGCGTTTTCCCCGCGCTCCGCCGTACTCAGCGTTTTCTGCTGCTGTGAACGGCGCGCATGACGGAAAATGTCCACCATCGGAATCCCCAGTCTATCGGAAATTCCGCGGCATAAAGCTTCCGCCTGATCAAAGCCATAAAGCCGTATGCTTTTCGGACTGCGCGGCGCAAACGTCATATGACAGTCCTCAAAGTCACCGTCAAGCAGATGGGAAACTGCCTCGGCAAGCTCACCGGACAAAAATTTTTGCAGCACACGCAGATTTTTCCGTTTCAGCAAATAGAGAATGCGGCGCGGCAATTCCCCGTCATATTCAAACAAATGCACGGCGGACACCGCTCTCTCGCCGGCAAGCTTTTCCGGCATACAGCGGCAAAGCGTCTGCGGCTTCCCGCACAGCTTACAGGGACGGCGCTTCCCTTTCTCATATTCAAGCCTGCATTTCGGGCAGAACACGGAACCTGCCGAATCGGTCAGCACCTCGCCGCAGAAAATACATTTTCGGACAAATAAAAGTCCCTTTAAAAACTCAATCATACTGCGTCATCCAATATCCAAGGCCGGTATAGCGCTTGGTCTGTCGATTGTTGTCGATCATGCGGTTTGCAATCTCGCCGTCTCCCACCAGAATCACCATCTGCTGCGCCCGCGTAATCGCCGTATAAAACAGATTCCGCGTCAAAAGCTTCGGCGTATAGGAATAAAGCGGAATTACGACGATCGGATATTCGCTGCCCTGACTTTTATGAACGGTAATGGCATAAGCCAGCTCCAGCTCCTCCGTCATATTGAAATCGTATTCCGCGATACGGCCGTCAAAGTCGATTGCGATGAGCTGAGCGGCGGGATCGATCTCTCGGATGATGCCGATATCCCCGTTAAAAATGCCAAAACCGTCCACACCGTTTTTCTGCCACGGGATATCGTAATTGTTCTTTATCTGCATGACCTTGTCGCCCTCACGGAACACCATGTCGCGATACTTCCGCTCTTTTTTCTCCGAAGAGGCAGGGTTGATTGCCGCTTGCAGAACACCATTCAGAACCTCGGTGCCATTTGCTCCCTTTCGAGACGGCGTGATAACCTGAATCCCGTCATAGACGCTGGCGCCATAAGCGCGCGGAAGCCGCGTTTTGCAAAGCCCCGCAACGGTCGCGGAAATCTGTTCATCCGTCCCGCACGGGAGATAAAAGAAATCGCCGTCCTTTTTGGTAAGGTCGATATGCTCACCGCGATTGACAAGATGCGCATTTGTCACAATCAGACTTTCGCTCGCCTGTCTGAAAATATGCGTCAGACAGGCGGTGGAAAAGCGTTCACTCGAAATAATGTCGCGAAACACATAACCCGCGCCGACAGGCGGAAGCTGATTCGCGTCGCCAATCATGATGAGCCTTGACCCGGGGCGCATAGCGCGCAGCAGCGCCTCCATCAAGAAAAGATCGATCATCGACGCCTCGTCGACGATGACGACATCCTCATCAAGCAGACTGTTTTCATCCCGGCGGAAGGTGACGCCCGATTCGCCGGAAAAATCCATTTCGAGCATACGGTGGATGGTTTTCGCCTCCATGCCCGTCACCTCCGAGAGGCGCTTAGCCGCGCGCCCCGTCGGCGTTGCAAGCGCGATGGAAAGCCCCATGCTTTCAAAAATCCGCAGAATCGCCCGCACGACCGTCGTTTTACCGGTCCCGGGACCGCCCGTCAGAATAAACACCGAGTTTTTCACCGCGTCCGTAATCGCCTTCTTTTGGAGCTTTTCATACCGGATGTTGTTTTCAAGCTCCGATTTCTCGATGAGAAAATTCAGATTTTCCACATCCGAAAGATGATCGGTGTTTTCCAGCGCGTCCATCTTCGCGCAAATGTATTTCTCCGCCTCAAACGCTTCGGGAAGATAAATGCAGTTCCGACCTCCGATTTTCGCCGCACGCAGCTTTTTTAACATCACCTGACGGGCAAGCTCGTCCTCCGCCTCATCCTCCGTGCAGGAAAGCAGCTTCACCGCTGCCGGAATCAGCTTGTCCTGCGGCACATAGACATGACCGTTCTGATTCATGTTGTAGGACAGCACAAAGGTCAGTCCCGCGGCAATGCGCTCGCTCGAATTTTCTCTGATTCCGAGGTCCTTGGCAATCATATCGGCTTTTTCAAAGCCGATGCCGTGAATCGTTCCGCACAAAACATACGGATTCTGTCGGATGACCTCGACCGCGCCCGTTCCCCATTTTTTATAGACCTTGACCGCCGCGGACGGACTTAAATATTCGCTGCAAAACAACATGACATTCCGCATTCCGAACTGTGTGCGGAAAATTTCGCCGATTTCCGCCGCCTTCCGGCGGGAAATGCCGGGGACATCCGAAAGCCACTCCGGATGATGCTCCAACACGTCAAGCGTGTCGTCGCCATACTGCTCCACGATTTTTTTTGCGGTCATAGGACCGATTCCCTTGATTGCGCCCGAAGAAAGATATTTGAGAATTGCCGTCGCGGTGGCCGGAAGCTGCTTCTCGTAAAATTCCACCCTGAACTGCCTGCCGAAGGACGGATGCGTCGTCCAATTTCCGAGCGCGCTGATGGATTCTCCCTCACAGAGATACGGCATCATGCCGACAAGCACAAAGCATTCGTCGGAGGGCGCCATAAGCTCGCAAACGGTATAGCCGTTTTCCTCATTCTGATAGATGAGCTTCTCAATCGTACCTTCGATCGAAAGCAGCTCCTCCCGTCCGTCTCTGTTCATTCTCCGCTCCGTTCCGCCGCATGGGCATATCCACATCCGCTTATCCCAGCCGGTATGTAAGATTCTTATGTGTTTTGGAAAGCCGTTCCGTGATGTCGATCATCTCATCGCGGCAGGCATCGTTTTTCCGGATATGGACTACAATCCGGATTTTTTCCAGATTTGACGACATCAGTGCGCACCGGATATAATATTCGAGACTTTCCGCGTTCGCATAAATGTGAATCGCGTCCTCCTCCTCCGACGACATACCGGAGCGCATAAGCTCCCGTCTGCCGAATTTCGCTGCAAACGCACAGCCCAGCATATAAAGTCCGAATACCGCCGCGGCACCCAGCAAAACAGCAATCAAATATTGTAACATCATAAGCTCTCCCTTTCATGTATCGATAGGATATCTTATGAAAAAGAGAGCTTTTTGGTGATTAGTGTGTGAAAACGCCGGCTTTTTCGCTTAAAATTCCGGCAATATCGGTTTTTTCCCATTTTACGTTCAGCTCTTCCCTGCCGAAATGGCCGTATGCGGAAAGCGCGGAATAGATTGGGCGACGCAGGTCAAAATAATCGATGATTGCCGCCGGACGTAAATCCACCGTGTCGCAAACAATCTTTGCAATTTTCTCGTCGGCAACGCTTCCCGTGCCGAACGTATTGACATTCACCGAAAGCGGTTTTGCCACGCCGATTGCATAGGAAATCTGCACCTCGCATTTTTTCGCAAGTCCTGCGGCGACGATATTTTTCGCGACATATCTCGCGGCATAGCTCGCACTGCGGTCGACCTTGGTCGGGTCCTTGCCGGAAAAAGCGCCGCCGCCGTGTCTGCCGTAGCCGCCGTAGGTATCGACGATGATTTTACGGCCGGTAAGACCGCTGTCCCCCTGCGGGCCGCCGATGACAAAGCGTCCGGTCGGATTGACATAAATCTTTGTCTGAGCATCCATAAAATTCTCCGGTACGACGGGCATGATTACGTGTTCAATGATATCCGCCCGGATCCGGTCAAGCGTCACATCCGGATCATGCTGGGTGGAAACGACGATATTATCAAGCCGCACGGGAGTATCCCCGTCATATTCGACCGTCACCTGCGTTTTGCCGTCTGGGCGAAGATAGGAAAGCACGCCGTCCTTGCGAACTTTCGTCAGTCTTTTCGCCATTTCCGTGGCCAGAACATACCCGAGCGGCATGAGCGTTTCCGTCTCGTCGCAAGCGTAGCCGAATACCATCCCCTGATCGCCCGCACCGGTGTTATACTGATCGTTCTGCTCTCCGGTTTTGGCCTCCAAGCAATGATCGACCCCCATCGCGATATCCGGCGATTGCTCATGGATGGAATTGAGTACGGCACAGGATGCGGCGTCAAAGCCGTATTCAGGCTTGTTATAACCGATATCCGCGATTGCCGCACGGACGGTCTCCGCGATATCCACATAGGCGGACGTCGTAATCTCTCCCATCACCATGACAAGACCGGTCGTCGCACAGGTTTCGCATGCGACACGTGCCGTCGGGTCCGATTCGATGATTTTGTCGAGAATGGAATCCGATATCCTGTCGCACAGCTTATCGGGATGCCCTTCCGTTACCGATTCCGATGAAAAAAATTTCTTCTCCATTTTTCTGTCTCCTTTTTTCTTGATACGAATTTGATTCTGTGTAAAACGGAAACAGACTTAAAAACTCGCTTCCGTTTACCCCGAAAGCGAGTTTTCTCTCCGTACTCATCTATCGGGAATTGGCACCTTATGTAACACAGGTTGCCGGGCTTCATCGGGCCAGTCCCTCAGCCGCTCTTGATAAGTTCGTATTTATTCTTTTATAGTGTATCATATCTGCCGTCTGATTTCAAGTGGTTTCGACAAAAAACAGACAAAATAACAAATTTATCGTTATTTATGCCAATGGAACTGCCCGTTCAGCGCAAGAATCAAAAGAAGTACACACGCCACAATGATAGCAAGCCCGACAAGAATCAAAAGAATCGTTTTCTTGTCAAAACGGAAGCTTTCGGGCTTTCCGTCAATCACCCGCATTTTTTCAGTGCCGTAGAAAGAGGCTTATACAGCACCAGCACGATGGCAGCATTAAGCGTCGCCTTAATCAGATTAAACGGCAAGAGGAGCGGCAAGAGCATCTCCTTCACCGAATCCACCGATATTCCGAAATAAATCGGCGTAACAAGAAGATTCATGACCAACATGCAAAGCGTCATCGCCAAAACGGAGCTCATAAGACCGACGATCGCACCGGAAAGCGTCTTTTTGAGCTTCGGCGCATAGCAGTAAATCGTGCTTCCAACTGCCGCAAAAACCGCACTTCCCACAAAATTCATGAGAAAGCCCCATGGACCTGTGCCGCTGACCGTAATCATTTCCAAAAGCGAAACCAAAAGCGCAATGACCACACCCGCAACGGGGCCGAAAAGCATAGCGCAAACGGTGATAACCGCATCCTTGACGTCGAACGTCAAAAAGCCGCCGATGCCGCTGATTCGGAGCGCGAACAGGCTCGCATACGCGAGCGCCGCAAACATAGCAAGAATCACATAACGTCTGATATTATACTTTTTCATTCTATCCTCCCAAAATTCTGAATCGGAAAGATAAAAAATTCCCCCTCCAAAAGAGGGGGAAAGCGCAAAAATCACGCATGATTTTTTATCTTTTCTCATCCGGACTATACCGTCGGTGCAGGAATTTCACCTGCTCGGCGCCGTATGGCGTTCGCGGACTTTACCGCCGATGTGGAATTTCACCAACCCCCAAAGATATAAGCATGTAAACATGACGAACGGAAAAAGGGACGCGATGCGTCCCTTTTTCTCATGAACGCATAAATATCTTATGCGATGATTTCGGAAACGACACCGGATCCGACTGTTCTGCCGCCCTCACGGATAGCAAAACGAAGTCCCTGCTCGATGGCGATAGGAGTAATAAGCTCAACGGTCATATCGACATTGTCGCCGGGGCGGCACATCTCGACACCGTCGGGAAGCTCGATAACGCCTGTAACGTCTGTCGTTCTGAAATAGAACTGCGGTCTGTAACCGGCAAGGAACGGTTTCTTACGTCCGCCTTCTTTTTCGGTCAGCACGTAAACGTGTCCTTTGAATTTGGTGTGCGGATGGATCGTGCCGGGCTTGCAGAGAACCTGACCTCTTTCGATTTCGTCCTTCTGAATGCCGCGCAGAAGCGCGCCGATGTTGTCGCCCGCCTCAGCCTGATCGAGAAGCTTCTTGAACATCTCGACACCGGTAACGGTGGTTTTCTTTCTCTCCTCGGTAAGACCGATGATTTCAACTTCGTCGCCGACCTTGACCGTACCTCTCTCAACTCTACCCGTTGCAACCGTACCACGGCCTGTGATGGAGAACACGTCCTCAACCGGCATCAGGAACGGCAGATCGGATTTTCTGTCGGGAGTCGGGATATAGCTGTCAACGGCATCCATAAGCTCAAGAATGCACTTGTACTCGGGAGCGTTGATATCCTTGCTTGCGGATTCAAGCGCTTCTCTTGCGGAGCCGCGGATGATAGGCGTATCGTCGCCAGGGAAATCGTACTGAGAAAGCAGGTCGCGGACATCCATCTCGACGAGTTCGAGAAGCTCTTCGTCGTCAACGAGGTCGCATTTGTTCAGGAACACAACGATAGCCGGAACGCCGACCTGACGGGCGAGCAGAACGTGCTCGCGGGTCTGCTGCAGCGGACCGTCGGAAGCTGCGACGACCAGGATCGCGCCGTCCATCTGAGCGGCACCGGTGATCATGTTCTTAACGTAGTCGGCGTGTCCGGGGCAGTCCACGTGCGCATAGTGGCGGGAATCCGTCTCATACTCAACGTGTCTTGTGTTGATTGTAATACCACGGGCTCTCTCTTCGGGAGCATTGTCGATCTGATCATAAGCGAGGAATTCGACGTTGCCGTTCTTCAGAGAAAGTGTTTTGGTGATGGCAGCGGTAAGAGTTGTCTTGCCGTGGTCAACGTGACCGATTGTACCAATGTTAACATGGGGTTTTGTTCTTTCGAATTTAGCCTTTGCCATTGAAATTTTCCTCCTTGATTTGCGAATGTATCGCTATATTTTTATTTTTCTTGGTTACCTCAATCCGGCGTACCGGAGTTGATTCTTATTTTGCGGCCTTGCCCGCAATGATCTCCGCCGCAATGTTCTTCGGAACCTCTGCGAAGTGGCTCGGTTCCATCGAATACTGACCGCGTCCCTGTGTTTTGGAACGGAGATCCGTCGCATAGCCGAACATATTGGAAAGCGGAATCATAGCGGTGATCTGCTGTGCGCCCGCAATCGGCTCCATCGACTGAATCTGACCGCGTCTGGAGTTGATATCTCCCATGACGTCGCCCATATAATCGTCCGGCGTGATGACGACGACTTTCATAATCGGCTCGGTGAGAATCGGATTCGCTCTTCTCATCGCATTCTTAAACGCCATGGAACCGGCGATCTTGAATGCCATTTCAGAGGAGTCGACCTCGTGATAAGAACCGTCGTAAAGTGTGACCTTTACGTCGACGACATTATAGCCCGCGAGAACACCCGCCTGCATCGCGCCCTGAATACCGGCATCGACAGCGGGAATATATTCCTTCGGGATCGCACCGCCGACCACCTTGTTGATGAACTCATAGCCCTTGCCGGGTTCATTGGGTTCGATTGTGATCTTGACGTGACCGTACTGGCCCTTACCGCCGGACTGACGTGCATACTTGCAGTCTTCGCTTTCCGCCTTGGTGATGGTTTCCTTATAGGATACCTGCGGCTTGCCGACGTTGGCCTCTACCTTGAACTCGCGCAGAAGTCTGTCCACGATGATTTCCAGATGAAGCTCGCCCATACCGGCAATGATGGTTTGTCCCGTTTCCTCATCGGTATAAGCGCGGAACGTCGGATCCTCCTCCGCCAGCTTTGCAAGGGCAATGCCCATCTTTTCCTGACCGGATTTGGTCTTAGGCTCGATGGCGACCTTGATAACCGGCTCCGGGAATTCCATCGATTCCAGCTGAATCGGATGCTTCTCGTCGCAGAGCGTATCGCCCGTGGTCGTATTCTTCGTTCCGACAACGGCCGCGATATCGCCGGCGTAAACCTTATCGATATCCTTTCTCTCGTTGGCGTGCATCTGCAAAATACGGCCGAAGCGTTCTCTCTGGCCCTTTTCGGTATTGAGAGCGGTTTCACCCGCCGCAATGCTTCCGGAATATACGCGGAAGAAGCAGAGCTTGCCGACATACGGGTCTGTCATAATCTTAAAAGCAAGAGCGGCGAACGGCGCGTCGTCGGAGGAAGGTCTCTCCTCCTCTTCGTCCGTTTCCGGATTGATTCCCTTGATATGAGGAACATCCGTCGGCGCAGGCATATAGTCCACGATGGCGTCGAGAAGCTTCTGAACGCCCTTGTTTCTGTAAGAGGTTCCGCAGACGACGGGAACGATTTTATTCTCGATCGTCGCGGTTCTGAGCGCCTTTTTCAGCTCGTCGGCGGCAATCTCCTCACCACCGCAGTATTTCTCGAACAGCGCCTCATCCGTTTCGGCGATGGATTCGATCATCTGCTGTCTGTATTCCTCGGCGAGATCTTTCATATCGTCGGGAATGGGTTCCACACGGATGTCCTTGCCGAGATCGTCATAATAGATGTCGGCCTCCATATTGATCAGGTCAACAATACCGCGGAAGGTATCCTCCTTGCCCACCGGAAGCTGGATCGGCACAGGATTTGCTTTGAGGCGTTCCTTGATCATTTTCACCACGCGGTAGAAATCCGCGCCCGTGATGTCCATCTTGTTGACATAAGCCATTCTCGGGACGTGATACTTGTCAGCCTGACGCCATACGGTTTCAGACTGCGGCTCCACGCCGCCCTTGGCGCAAAGAACCGTAACCGCTCCGTCAAGCACGCGAAGCGAACGCTCCACCTCTACCGTGAAATCCACGTGTCCGGGCGTATCGATGATGTTGATACGGTTTCCCTTCCAAAAGCATGTCGTCGCGGCGGAGGTGATGGTGATACCTCTTTCCTGTTCCTGCTCCATCCAGTCCATTGTCGCGGCGCCGTCATGGACTTCGCCGAGCTTATGGGTCTTTCCGGTATAGAAAAGGATTCTTTCCGTTGTCGTTGTTTTTCCCGCATCAATATGAGCCATAATACCGATATTACGCGTATTTTCAAGCGAGTATTCTCTACCCATATTTTTGCTCCTTAAAATTTTATATACATGGAATCACAAGATGTGAGCGATATTGAAAAATCAATATCTGAAATGCGCGAAAGCTCTGTTGGCTTCGGCCATCTTGTGCGTTTCTTCTTTCTTCTTCACCGCGGCGCCGGTATTTCCGAGCGCATCGATGATTTCGGCAGAAAGTCTTTCCGACATCGTCTTCTCGCCGCGTTTTCTCGCATAGAGAACGAGCCAGCGAAGTCCGAGCGTCTGTCTTCTTTCGGCACGGACCTCCATCGGGACCTGATAGGTCGAGCCGCCGAGACGGCGAGCCTTGACCTCAAGCACCGGCATGATGTTATCAAGAGCCTGCTGGAATGCTTCCAAAGCGGGTTTTCCCGTCTTGGCTTCCACGGTTGCGAACGCGTCATAAACGATCTTCTGCGCGACGCCTTTTTTGCCGTCCAGCATGACGTTGTTGATAAGCTTTGTAACAAGCTTGGAATTATAAAGCGGATCCGGCAGCACATCTCTCTTGGAAATTTGACCTCTTCTTGGCACTGTTATTCCCTCCTTCATTAAAATTTCATGATATCATAGGTACTCGAAAGTTTCCTCCCGATCGTGCGATGCTCCGTTTTCAAAGATGGTTCCATCCCGCAAAGGATATAAACAAAATATCTGTAAAAATGGAATCACATGCGATCAGAATGCTAAAATACCTCGTCCGACAGGATTATTTGCCGGCTTTTTTGCCGCGCTTCGCGCCGTACAGAGAACGTCCCTGCTTGCGGTTGGCGACGCCCTGCGTATCGAGCGTACCACGGATGATGTGATAACGCACACCAGGCAGGTCACGCACTCTTCCGCCGCGGATCAGTACGACAGAGTGTTCCTGAAGATTGTGTCCGATACCGGGAATGTAGCAGATCGCTTCCATTCCGTTGGTGAACTTCACCTTGGCAACCTTACGAAGAGCGGAGTTCGGCTTTTTCGGCGTCGTGGTGTAGACCTTCGTGCAAACCCCTCTCTTCTGAGGAGAGCTGAGATCCGTCTGAGACTTCGTAAGCGAGTTGAAGCCTTTCTGAAGGACAGGTGCTTTGGATTTGTACTCCTTCTTCTCACGGCCGTTGCGAACGAGCTGATTGAATGTTGGCATGTTAAACCTCCTTTTTTCAGAATCAATATTTGTTTATATATACCACCGAAAATCCTTGCGGAGCCCGGTTGTATCCGTTATTTCAGGACGACGCACACGGCGCAGTCCACATCGATGCCGCACATTTTGCCAAGCTCGGTTTTTGTGCGGGTAAGATCGAGCGCAATGCCGCAGTCGCGGCAAAGCTCCGTCACGGCGGAAATGATTTTTCCCTCGGCGTCGGACGCCACGAAAGCCGTTTTCGCCGTTCCTCCTTTGATATGTTTTTTTGATTGGTTCAGGCCTGCGACTACCACAGGCACGGGACTGTCGGATGACATTTTAATCAAAAATCCTTTCAAAAAATTATGCGTCCGATATGCGAAACCATATAAAGACAGCATTTTAGCATATAAAGCTATCCTATATAATATCACCAAAACCTGCCCTTGTCAACGGAATTATCAAAAATTTCGCAAAAAATCCATGAATTATTTGATATTCGGAGCCGATTCTGCCGTCACAGATGCGGCAATCCATGCTCATTTCGGGAAATTTCATAAATGCGGCCGATAAAAACAACGCGAAGCCCGCAGGCATTTGCCTGCGGGCTTATATTTTTTCTTTCCAGCGCCGATACGCGCCGTTCCGGCTTTATCAGCCCGCGGATTCCACGTCGAAATCGTTCGCCGCCATTAAATCCTCGTTCTTTACAACCTCGATATCGCGGTACGTCTGAAGTCCGGTTCCGGCCGGAATCAGCTTACCGATGATGACGTTTTCTTTCAGTCCGACCAGATTGTCGACCTTGCCCTTGATGGCGGCCTCGGTGAGAACTCTTGTCGTCTCCTGGAAGGAAGCCGCGGAAAGGAAAGATTCCGTCTGCAAGGCCGCCTTGGTGATGCCAAGCAGAATCGGCGATGCCGTCGCAGGACGAATCGTTCTGTCGCCCTCTGCGATGCGGCGTTCGATTTCTGCGTTCGCCTCGTCGAATTCCGAAACATCGACGACCGTCCCATAAAGCAGGTCGGTGTCGCCGCTGTCCTCGATGCGTACCTTGCGCGTCATCTGTCTTGCGATGACCTCGATATGCTTATCGTTAATCTCGATATCCTGAATCCGGTAAACCCTCTGGACCTCGCGGATGATATAGTCGTAAGCCTCGGAAAGGCCTTTGATTCTCGTGATATCCGTCGGCGCAAGATTGCCCTCGGTGATCGAATCGCCGCGTGTCACGAAGTCGCCGGACTTCACAAGAATTTTCGTGCCGTAAGGAACCGCATATACGACATCCGCGCCGGTTTCCACGGAATTGCGCACGATGATATTTCTCGCGCGCTTGGCATCCTGAATCTCCACAAGGCCGGAAACCTCGGAAATCGTCGCCGTTTTCTTCGGACGGCGCGCTTCAAAGAGCTCCTCGACACGCGGCAGACCTTGTGTGATATCGGAGCCGGCGATACCGCCCGTGTGGAAGGTTCTCATCGTCAGCTGCGTACCCGGCTCGCCGATGGACTGCGCCGCGATGATACCGACCGCCTCGCCCACGCTGACCCTCTTGCCCGTGGCAAGGTCGGAGCCGTAGCAGTGTGCGCATACGCCGTATTTGCATTTGCATTTGAGGATCGAACGGACATGCACCTGCTCGACGCCCGCATCCACGATGGCTTTGGCCTGCGCGGCTGACAGCATATCGCCGTCATGCGCAAGAACCGCGCCCGTCGCGGGGTCTGCAACGTCCCCGATTACGAATCTTCCGGGGAGTCTGTCGATCAGCGGCTCGATGATTTCATTGCCGTCCTTGACGTCGGAAACCCAAATACCCTCGTGCGTGCCGCAGTCATCCTCTCTGACGATGACATCCTGTGAAACGTCGACCAGTCGTCTTGTCAGATATCCGGAGTCGGCCGTTTTCAGAGCCGTATCGGAAAGCGATTTACGGGAACCGCGCGCGCCGATGAAGTATTCGAGCACGTTCAGTCCCTCGCGGAAGTTCGCCTTAATCGGAATTTCCATCGTTTTGCCGTTGGTCGCGAACATCAGTCCGCGCATACCGGCGAGCTGTCTCATCTGCGCGATGGAGCCACGGGCGCCGGAATCGCTCATCATCTTGATGGAATTATAGCGGTCGAGACAGTCTTGGAGCGCCTGCGTAACGTCCTTGGTCGCCTGCTCCCAAACCTTGATGACGCTGCCGTAGCGCTCGTCGTCGGAAAGAAGTCCTCGGCGGAAGTTGCGCGTGATTTTCTCGACGTCGTGCTCGGCCTTGGCCACGATTTCTTTCTTTGCGGCCGGCACCGTCATATCGGAAACGGAGATCGAAATGGACGCCTTGGTCGAATATTTATAGCCGTTGGCTTTGATGTCGTCGAGCACCTGCGCCGTCACGGTCGGACCGTGTGTCTTGATGGTACGGTCGACGATCTGTCCGAGCTGCTTTTTCGCAGTCGGGAAATCGATTTCAAGCTTCAAGAGATTTTCGGGCTTGCTTCTGTCGACAAAGCCGAGATCCTGCGGAATCGGCTCGTTGAAGATCAACCGTCCGAGCGTCGCGTCGATGATGCCGGTATGGGAAACCCCGTCGATCACTCTTGTGACACGCACCTTGATCGGCGCATGAATGCCGAGCAGACCGTTGGTATAGGCCATCATCGCCTCGTCGAAATCGCGGAACACGCTTCCCTCTCCCGGCTCGCCGTGGCGGTCGATTGTGAGATAGTAGGAGCCGAGCACCATATCCTGTGACGGCACCGTGACCGCCTTACCGTCAACCGGCTTTAAGAAGTTGTTGGCGGAAAGCATGAGGAAGCGGGCTTCGGCCTGCGCCTCGCTGGAAAGCGGAACGTGGACCGGCATCTGGTCGCCGTCGAAGTCGGCGTTGAACGCCGTGCAGACGAGCGGATGAAGCTTGATTGCGCGTCCCTCGACGAGCACCGGCTCAAACGCCTGAATCGACAGACGGTGAAGCGTCGGCGCACGATTGAGAAGCACGGGATGGTCCTTGATGACGTTTTCAAGCGCGTCCCAAACCTCGGGGCTCGCTTTATCCACCTTTTTCTTTGCGTCCTTGATATTGGAAGCGTTCTGCGTCTCCACAAGGCGCTTCATGACAAACGGCTTGAAGAGTTCCAGCGCCATCTCCTTCGGCAGGCCGCACTGATAGATTTTCAGCGTCGGTCCGACGACGATAACGGAACGCCCGGAATAGTCGACGCGCTTACCGAGCAGGTTCTGACGGAAGCGTCCCTGCTTGCCGCGCAGCATCTCGGAAAGCGATTTCAGCGGACGGTTCGAGGAGCCGGTCACGGGCTTGCCGTGGCGGCCGTTGTCGATGAGAGCGTCCACCGCCTCTTGAAGCATTCTCTTTTCGTTTTTGATGATGATTTCCGGCGCATACAGCTCCAAAAGCTTTTTCAGACGGTTGTTGCGGTTGATCACACGGCGATAAAGGTCGTTGAGATCGGAGGTTGCAAATCTGCCGCCGTCGAGCTGCACCATCGGACGGATTTCCGGCGGAATGACCGGAACTGCGTCGAGAATCATCCATTCCGGCTTGTTGCCGGATTTGCGGAACGCCTCGACCACCTCGAGACGCTTGATGATGCGCAGCTTCTTCTGGCCGCTTGCGGCGTTAAGCTCCGCTTTGAGCTGCTCGGAAAGCTTTTCGATGTCGATTTCATGGAGCAGCTCCTTGATCGCCTCGGCTCCCATGCCGACGCGGAAATCGTTCTCGTATTTCTCATACATCTGATGGTATTCCGTCTCGGTCAGCATCTGCTTTTTTTCAAGCGGCGTATTGCCGGGATCCAGCACGATATACTGTCCGAAATAGATGACCTTTTCGAGAAGCCGCGGCGAAATATCGAGAAGCAGTCCCATACGGGAAGGTGTCGCTTTAAAATACCAAATGTGCGACACCGGAGCCGCAAGCTCGATGTGTCCCATCCGTTCGCGGCGGACCTTTTTCGTCGTCACCTCGACGCCGCACTTTTCACAGGTCTTGCCCTTGTAGCGCACTCTTTTATATTTTCCGCACGCGCATTCCCAGTCCTTGGTCGGCCCGAAGATCTTCTCGCAGAAAAGACCGTCGCGCTCGGGGCGCAGGGTGCGGTAGTTGATGGTCTCCGGCTTCGTCACCTCGCCGTAAGACCAGCTTCTTATCATTTCAGGAGATGCGAGCCCGATCTTGATCGAGTCAAAAACATTTTTACTCATCTTTCTCTCCCCCTAAATTATTCTTCATCGAAGTCCGCGTCGTCGTCTATGCCGTCAAGCTCAAACTCATCCTCGGAATCGGAGAAATCTTCCTCGATCTCATCCTCGTCGACAAGTGTATAATGGTCCTCGTCGCCCTCTTCCAGCACCGCGGGTCCGACATCCTCCGCCGTTACGAAGCCGCCCTTGCTGTCGTCGGCAAATTCCTCGCCGATCTGAGAAAGCTCGATTTCCTCGCCGTTTTCATCGAGGACACGGATATCGAGCGCCAAAGATTGAAGCTCCTTGACCAGCACACGGAACGATTCCGGAACGCCCGGCGTCGGAATGTTCTGTCCCTTGACGATCGCCTCATAGGTCTTGACACGTCCGGTCACGTCGTCCGACTTGACCGTCAGAATTTCTTGAAGCGTATAAGCCGCGCCATAAGCTTCGAGCGCCCAAACCTCCATCTCACCGAAGCGCTGTCCGCCGAACTGCGCCTTGCCGCCGAGCGGCTGCTGGGTGACAAGCGAATACGGACCGACGCTTCTCGCGTGAATCTTGTCGTCGACAAGGTGATGGAGTTTGAGATAATACATGATTCCGACCGTGACAGGGTTGTCGAACGCCTCGCCCGTGCGGCCATCGTAAAGAATCCGTTTTCCGTCGACGGTTTTCAGCTTCTTGGCGGCAATCTTTTCCGCCACCCAAGCCTTGTTGGAGAGCTTATCCTCCCCGACCTGCTCGTAGCGGCGCTCGCCGGTCGCCTCATCGACGATCTCCTCATAAAATTTCTTATTCGTGAGAGAATCGCTCGGAAGCACCTCACGGTAAAGCCCTGCCTCCGTCATCATTTCGGTGATGTCGCTCTCCTTCGCGCCGTCGAACGCGGGCGTCATGACTTTCATGCCGAGGCGTTTCGCGGCGATGCCGAGATGCACCTCGAGCACCTGCCCGATATTCATTCGGGACGGAACGCCGAGCGGATTGAGCACGATGTCGAGCGGGGTGCCGTCCTCGAGGAACGGCATATCCTCCGGGGGAAGGATACGCGACACGACACCTTTGTTTCCGTGACGTCCCGCCATCTTATCTCCGACGGAGATTTTGCGCTTCTGCGCGATATAAACGCGGACGGATTTGTTGACGCCCGGCGCCAGCTCATCGGAATTCTCGCGCGAGAACACGCGCACGTCGACGACAATACCGGATTCGCCGTGCGGCAGCCGCATGGAGGTGTCGCGCACCTCTCTCGCCTTTTCGCCGAAGATTGCACGCAGGAGGCGTTCCTCCGCGGTCAGCTCCGTCTCGCCTTTCGGCGTGACCTTGCCGACGAGGATATCGCCCGCGTGTACCTCGGTACCGTTGCGGATGATTCCGTTTTCATCGAGGTCTTTCAGCGCATCGTCGCCGCAGTTCGGAATCTCGCGGGTGATTTCCTCCGGCCCGAGCTTGGTATCCCTCGCTTCGAGGGTATATTCTTCTATATGAATGGAAGTGTAAACGTCGTTGCGGACGAGGTTTTCATTGAGAAGGACCGCATCCTCATAGTTATAGCCCTCCCACGTCATGAAGCCGATGAGCGCGTTCTTGCCGAGCGCAATCTCACCATCCGACGTCGCGGGGCCGTCGGCAATGACGTCGCCCTTCTCCACGCGGTCGCCCACATTCACGATGGGACGCTGATTGATGCACGTTCCCTGATTGGAACGCTTGAATTTGAGAAGCTCATAGGTGTGATTGCGTCCGGAATCCTCCGCAACAACCACTTTGTCCGCCGTCACGGTTTTGACATAGCCGGCTTCCTTTGCAAGCACACAAACGCCGGAATCGATTGCCGCCTTGTATTCCATGCCGGTTCCGACAATCGGAGAATCCGTCATGAGCAGCGGCACCGCCTGCTTCTGCATGTTGGAGCCCATGAGCGCACGGGAGTTGTCGTCGTTTTCAAGGAACGGGATGAAGCCCGTCGCCACGGAAATGACCATTTTCGGAGAAACGTCGATATAATCGACCGCAGAGGCGTCCACCTCGACAATCTCGGCACGGTCACGCGCCAGGACTCTCTTGTTGACAAAATGTCCGTTCTCGTCGATCGGCTCATTCGCCTGTGCGACGATATAATTGTCCTCCATGTCGGCGGTCATATATTCGACGACGTCGGTTACCCGTCCGGTCGTCTTGTCGATCTTGCGGTAAGGCGCCTCAATGAAGCCGTAATCGTTGATTTTCGCATAAGTTGCGAGATATGAGATCAGACCGATGTTCGGTCCCTCCGGCGTCTCGATCGGGCAAATGCGTCCGTAATGCGTATAGTGTACGTCGCGCACCTCGAACGATGCGCGGTCGCGGGAAAGACCGCCCGGACCAAGTGCGGAGAGACGGCGCTTGTGCGTCAGCTCCGCCAAGGGATTGTTCTGATCCATGAACGAGGAAAGCGGCGAGGAGCCGAAGAACTCGCGGATTGCCGCGACGACCGGACGGATGTTGATGAGCGCCTGCGGCGTCAGAGAATCGACGTCCTGAATCGTCATTCTTTCCTTAATGATTTTATCCATGCGGGAAAAGCCGATGCGCAGCTGATTCTGAATCAGCTCGCCCACGGCGCGGATTCTTCTGTTCCCGAGATGGTCGATATCGTCCGCCGTGCCGATTCCGTGCGACAGACAGATAAGATAGTTGATGGAAGCGTAAATATCGTCTTTTGTAATATGCTTCGGGGAAAGCTCCGCGGCTCTTTCCTTCGCCGCCGCTTTCAGCGCGTCGAAATCGCCGCCCGCCGCTTCCAGCATCTCGAGAAGCAGGCTGAGCTTTACTTTTTCATAGATGCCGACCTCGGTAAGATCGCAGCCGATGACCTTTTTGGGGTCCACCATGCCGTTTCCGAAAACCTTGGTTTCCGTTTCCTCACCGATATAGACATATGCCTCGTTCACGCCGGCGTCCTCGATGGAAACCGCCTCGTCAAAGGTAAGCGTTTTTCCCGCCTCAAACAGGATTTCGCCGGTAATCGGGCTGATAACCGGACGGGAAAGCGTCCTGCCGGAAAGCCTGCGGCCGAGCGCGACCTTTTTGTCGAACTTGTATCTTCCGACGGAACCGAGGTCATAGCGCTTGGGATCAAAGAAAAGGTTGTTGAGCAGAATCTGCGCGGATTCGACGAGCGGCGGCTCGCCGGGACGCAGCTTCTTATAGATTTCCTTCAAGGATTCCTCATAAGCGGTCGTGCCGTTCTTTTCAGCCTCCGCCTGCATGCCGTCTTTTTCAAGCGTCGTCGTGATTTTCACGTCGTCGCCGAACAGCGCGCGCACGTCGGTCGAGGTGGAAACGGATTCCTCAAGGGCACGGATGAGAACCGTCACGGGGATTTTGCGGTTCTTGTCGATGCGGACATAGAAGACGTCGTTCATGTCCGTCTCATATTCGAGCCATGCGCCGCGGTAAGGGATAATCTGCGCCGTGAGCATGCACTTCCCGGCTTTGTCCATCGCCGCCGTATAATACATGCCGGGAGAGCGGACGAGCTGCGATACGACGACACGCTCCGCGCCGTTGATCACAAAGGTGCCGTTTTCCGTCATCAGCGGGAAATCTCCCATAAAGATATCCTGCTGCTTCACCTCTCCTGTGGCCTTGTTTGTAAGACGCACCGTTACGCGCAGAGGAGCGGCATAGGTCACATCGCGTTCCTTGCACTCCTCGACGGGGTATTTCGGCGTCTGATCGATGGAAAAGTCCACGAACTCGATCACGAGATTTCCGGAATAGTCGACGATCGGGGAAACATCCTGCAATACCTCGGATATTCCTCGTTCGACAAGCCATTTGTACGACTTTTTCTGAATCTCGAGCAGATCCGGCATCTCCAAAATCTCGTCGATTTTGGCGAAGCTCATACGCACGTTTTTGCCAAGCTGCTGGGGTTTGATCCTCATAAAATCACTCCAATTCTAATTTAAGCTTGCCTTTACTTTGGTAAATATATGATATTTTTCCACAGCCTGCAATACTGTCATTCAAAAACGGCAAAAAGCCCGACGGGACGGCGCTTCTCCAAAAAATAACAATAATACAAGCGATTGTAATGCAATTTACAAGTATAGCACCGAAAAGTCAAGTTGTCAATAACTTTTTGTCGTTTTTTTCAAATAATATTGACTTTTTTATGCAACACTAATATAATTATTTTAAATAGACGGGAAATCACCCCCAAAATTCAGATTCGTCAAATCAAAAGGAAGAAAAATCATGGAATGGACATCGCTCAACGACCTGCGCGAGAAATTTCTCAGTTTCTTTGAATCCAAAGGACATCTCAGCCGCAGAAGCTATTCCCTTGTGCCGGAAAACGACAAATCACTGCTGCTCATTGTCGCGGGAATGGCGCCGCTCAAAAAATACTTTACCGGAGAGCTTGAACCGCCCTGCCACAGAATGGCGACCTGCCAAAAGTGCATCCGCACGAACGACATCGAGCATGTCGGTTATACCGCGCGTCACGGAACCTTTTTTGAAATGCTCGGCAATTTCTCTTTCGGCGATTATTTTAAGGAAGAAGCCCTGACATGGGCATGGGAATTTCTGACGGAAGTGCTGGAAATCCCGTCGGATCTGCTGTGGCCCTCCGTATATGAGGAAGACGAGGAGGCATACAGCATTTGGCGCGATAAAATCGGCGTGCGCGAGGATCATATCGTGCGTCTCGGCAAGGAGGACAACTTCTGGGAGCACGGACAAGGTCCCTGCGGCCCCTGCTCCGAAATCTACTTCGACCGCGGCGAGAAATACGGCTGCGGCAGTCCCGACTGCCGCCCCGGCTGTGACTGCGACCGCTATATGGAGATTTGGAACAACGTGTTCTCTCAGTTCAATAACGACGGCAACGGCAACTATACCGAGCTTGCGCATAAAAACATCGATACCGGCATGGGACTCGAACGACTTGCCTGCGTCATGCAGGGCGTCGACAACATGTTCGAGGTCGATACCATTCAGAATATCATCGGAGCAATCAGCAAAAAAGCCGGAATCGCCTACAAAGCGAACGAAAAAGCGGACGTATCCCTGCGGATTATCGCGGATCACGCGCGCGCTTCGGCATTCCTTATCGCGGACGGCGTCATGCCCTCCAACGAGGGACGCGGCTACGTTCTGCGCCGGCTCTTGCGCCGCGCCTGCCGCCACGGCAGGATTCTCGGAATCAAGGGCGCTTTCCTCTATGACATCATGGCGGTCGTCGCGCATGAAAACACGCTTCCCTATCCGGAGCTCACCGAAAAGTTAGACTACATTCAGAAAATCGTGCGCATGGAGGAGGACCGCTTCAATGCGACGGTCGAGGCCGGCACCAATCTGCTCGAAGGACTCATGACGGCAGCCAAGGCCGCGGGGAGCAAAATCCTATCCGGCGCGGACGTGTTCCGTCTCTCCGACACGTTCGGCTTCCCGCTCGACCTCACGCGCGAAATCGCGGGAGAAAACGGACTGGATATCGACGAGGGCGGCTTTGAGGAAAAGCTCGCAGAGCAAAAAGAACGCGCACGCGCCGCGCGCGGCACCATCAGCGGCTGGGACGACAGCATGAAATCGCTTGTCGATACCGCCGTCAAAACCGAATTTGTCGGTTATACGGAGCTTACGGCAGAGGGCAAAATCCTCTCCATTATCGACGGCGAATCGGACGAGCTCTGCGATATCACGGGCGAGACCGCCGTCATCATCACGGACCGCACGCCCTTCTACGGCGAAGGCGGCGGACAGGTCGGCGACAGCGGTGTCATCACGGGACAAAACGGCTACGCCATCGTCACCGACACCAAAAAGACGGACGGCGTCTATATGCATGTCTGCAAAATCGAATCCGGTTCCCTCTCCGTCGGCGACCGTGTGACGCTCACGGTGGATGCCTCGCGCCGCGCCGCGGTCGCCCGCAACCACTCCGCCGTTCACCTGCTCGACGCCGCGCTGCGCGATGTGCTCGGCACGCACATCAGGCAGGCGGGTTCTTATGTCGACGACAAGGAAGCGCGGTTCGACTTCACCCATTTCGCCGCGGTCACACCGGAGGAGCTTGCAAGAGTCGAGCTGCTCGTCAACGAAAAAATTCTCGACGGAATCCCGGTATCTACGTTTGAAACAGACATAGAAAGCGCGAAAAAATCAGGCGCAATCGCACTTTTCGGCGAAAAATACGGCAGCATCGTGCGCGTCGTCAAGATGGGCGATTTCTCCGCCGAGCTTTGCGGCGGAACACACGTGGACAATACCGCAAAAATCGGGCTTTTCAAAATCACGATGGAAAGCTCCGTCGCAGCGGGAACGCGCCGCATCACCGCGGTATCCGGCCTCGGCTCCTACCGGAGAATGATTCAGGAGGAGGCGCTGATTTCCTCAGCGATGAAAACGCTGAAAGCAGGGACCTCCGCCGACGTGCTCATCAAAATCGCCGCGCTTACCGACGATTTGAAAACCGTCAGAAAAGAGCTGGATGGCGCCTCCGCTAAGCTGGCTTCCGCAAAAGCGGCCTCCATGCTGGCTGCGGCGGTCGATGTAAGGGGAATCAAGGTCGCCTCCATGCAGACCGAGCTTCCCGTGCCGGCAGCACGGCTTTTGGGCGACGACCTGAAAGCGCGCTATCCCGATATGACGGCCGTCATCGCATCCGATTTTTCGGGCAAGCTTACCTTACTCTGTATCTGCGGCAAAAACGCCGTTGAAAAAGGAGTCAAGGCGCCCGACGTACTCGCCGGACTTTCCGAGTATGTCGGAGGCGGCGGCGGCGGACGTCCCGACAGCGCGACCGCAGGCGCAAAAAATCCCGAAAAGCTTTCCGAGGCGTTCGCAGCGCTTCCGGAAATCATAAATAGACTTATCAAATAAAACGGAAAGGAATCATTACGATGAAACAGAAAAAAGAGAGAACCTTTTGGAAAGACTTCAAAAAATTCATCAGCCGCGGAAACGTCGTCGATATGGCCATCGGCGTCGTTGTCGCCACATCGTTCAGCGCAATCGTTTCAAAATTCACGGCGGCTTTTATCTCCCCGCTTATCGCTCTTCTGACCGACGGAGCAAGCCTTGCCGAGCTGAAATGGGTTGCCAGACCGGAAACGCTTGACGCCGAGGGCAATGTGCTCGTCGCCGAGGTTTCTTTCGCATGGGGCGCCTTTGTGCAGGCAATCATCGACTTTTTAATCATCGCGCTCGTTCTCTTCATCGTGCTCCGTATAGTCTCGAAAGCTTCCAGCAAGGCAAAAGAGCTGCGCATCTCCAAGGAAGAAAAAGAAGCGCAGGAAAAAGCGGCTGCGGAAGCCGCCGCCAAAGCGGAAGCGGAAAAGAAAGCCGCCGAAGAGGCAAGACTTGCCGCCGAAGCGAGAGAGGCGGAAGCTCTTGCGCGTGAAAAGGAGACCGTCGAGCTGCTCCGTGAAATCCGCAACTCGCTCGCTTCCAAATAAAAAAGCCGCACCGCGGCGGAAAGGTCCGTCTATATGGAAAATTGTCTTTTTTGCAAAATTGCGGCGGGAGAGATTCCGTCTACCAAGCTATACGAGGATGAAAAAATTCTCGCATTCCGCGATATCAGCCCACAGGCGCCGGTGCATGTGCTTGTGATTCCGAAAACCCATATCGCTTCGGTCGATGAGATTTCGCATATGAACAGCGGAATCGTCGCTTACATTTTTGAAAACATTCCGAGAATCGCGAAGCTCGCCGGTATCACGAACGGATACCGTGTGATTTCCAACTGCGGCGACGACGCCTGCCAAAGCGTCCCTCATCTCCATTTTCACATTCTCGGCGGTGCAAAGCTCGCCGACAAAATGGCGTGACGATGGCGACCTCGAGCGAATACATCGAATTTGTCTGCGAGCAAATCTCCGGCACAGGCCGTGTGCGATATCGGAAAATGTTCGGAGAATACATGGTTTATATCGACGATAAGCCGCTGCTGCTCGTCTGTGACAACACGGTATACGTCAAAAAGCTTGACATACTTGCGGAAATTATAAGGGACTCCGAGCTTGGAGTCCCTTACGACGGCGCCAAGGAGCATTACATCCTCGACATCGACAACATTCCGCTCTGTGAAAACGTGATTTCCGTTTTGAAACCAATCACATCTGTCCCAAAAAAGAAAAGCCAATCCTGAAAAAACGATCGCTTTCCGTGCATCGTTTTTTATTTTACAAAAAGGAGAAGCAACATGTATATTTATGAATTTGAGAGAATCCATGCCGGAATGTCCGGCTGGGGAATGATGGGCGGCAACCGCTACGGAACGGAGGAATACCGCGCAGTCATCCTATCGCGGGCAAAAAACGGCTGGCGGTATGTCGGCTTTCTCCCTGCGGTGCAAAGAGGAACCGGCCATATAGAGGAAATAGACCTCATTTTTGAAAAGGAAACCGAAAAATAACACCGACATGGCAGCGGCGTCCCCAAGTCTTTCCCGACCTAAATTCCGCAAAAGGAGAGAAAATCCATGGTCATTCTCATTACCGGCGCGTCCCATATCGGAAAAACGGCGCTCGCGCAACGGCTGCTCGAACGATATCACTACCCTTATCTTTCCATCGACCATCTGAAAATGGGCCTTATCCGCAGCGGGCAGACCGCGCTGACCCCCGAAGATGATGCACTTCTCACGGATTATCTTTGGCCAATCATCCGGGAAATCGTCAAAACCGCGGTCGAAAACGAACAGAATCTGACCATCGAGGGCTGTTATATCCCCGCCGGCTGGCACCGCGATTTCGAGCAGCTTTATCTCGACCGCATCCGATACTACTGTCTTGTAATGTCGGAGGACTACATAAGCCGCCATTTTTCCGATATTCAAAGGTATGCGAATGTCGCGGAAAAGCGGCTCGACGAAGCCCTCGACCCGCAAGCCCTGATTCGGGATAACGCCGCTTATCTCGAAGCCTGCCGTCAACACGGATATCGCTGTATCCTAATCGATGACGAATATCACGCGGACATCCTATTGTGAGTCACATGTATCGGCAAAAAAGCCCCGCGCAAAGGGAATACCCTCTGCGCGGGGCTTTTATACTGCGCGCAAGCACGCTTCAAGCGAAGCAAATCATGCCCGCTTCAATTTCGCATAAGTCGCCATCAGCTTTTTGGTTCCGACGGTATCAAATGCGATTTCATACAGAATGTCGGCACCCATTTCACGGACGGACATCACCGTTCCCTCGCCGAACATATAATGGCTCACGCGGTCGCCCATCAGGAACGTTTCTCCGGATTTCGTCTTTCCGACGTCGCCCGTCAGCGCGGATTTGGTGGTAAATTCGCTGGAAAGCACGTATTTTTTCGTCTTCTCGCCGAATTCCGTCCGGAATTTCGGTCTCGGCGCCGCAAGCTCCTCGACTTTGTATTCCTCGTCAATCTCATCGAGAAAACGCGATTTCTGGTTATACTGTGTGCGGCCGTAAAGGAGCCTCTCTCTTGCGCAGAGCGCATATAGACGGTCCTTCGCGCGCGTAATTGCCACATACGCGAGCCGTCTCTCCTCCTCCAGCTCGTCGGCGGAAAAATTGGACATCTGGCTTGGGAAAATGCCCTCCTCCATGCCCGGCAGGAAAACGACCGGAAATTCAAGGCCTTTCGAGCTGTGAATGGTCATCAAAACCGCCGCCTCGGCGCTGCCGTCGTAATTGTCGATATCCGTGACAAGGGAAATCTCTTCGAGAAAGCCGTCAAGCGTCGCATTCTCATGAGTTTTCTCATATTCCATGGCGCTGGACACAAATTCCTCAACGTTCTCGCGTCTTTCGGAGCCTTCCCCGTTTTCCTCCGCTGTGCGCAGCATCGCGAGATAACCGGATCTCTCGATTGCGGCGCGCACAATATCGGAAAGCTTCTCCGTCTCCGTCATTTTTTGAAGCGTGAGAATCAGCTCGACAAACGGTGCGAATTTGCTCTGCGCCTTGGCAATGGTCGGATAATCCGCCGCATGCTCCATCACGCTGAACATACCGTCCTCGGCCGTGCCGCTTTCCGCAATCGCGCGTACCGCCGACATCGTGGCCTCGCCTATCTTGCGCTTCGGCTCGTTGATGATGCGTTCAAGCCGCAGATTATCGGCCGGATTGCTCACAACGCACAGATAGGCGAGAATGTCTTTGATTTCCTTGCGCTCATAAAAGCGCCTGCCCCCGACGACGCGGTATGGAATCCCGCTCTTCATGAGCACGTTTTCAATGCTGTTCGACTGCGCATTCGTGCGGTACAGCACGGCGAAATCGCTGTATTTGCGTTTCTCGCGGATGACAAGCTCCATCATCTTGTTGACGATGAATTTCGCTTCCTCATTTTGATTTTCAAACTGCTTGACGAAAACCTTTTCGCCATCGCCCCGCTTCGACCAAAGCTCCTTGCCGCGTCTGCCGAAATTGTGGCGGATAACGGAATTTGCCGCATTCAGAATCGATTCCGTCGAACGGTAATTCTCCTCGAGCTTGATAATCGCGGCATCCGGCACCTTTTCATCGAAATGCAGGATATTTTCAATGGTTGCGCCGCGGAATTTATAGATGCTCTGGTCGTCGTCACCGACAACCATGAGATTCCCATATCCGCCGGAAAGCAGAATCGCCAGCTCAAACTGCGCATAATTGGTATCCTGAAATTCATCTACAAGCACATATTTGAATTTGCGCTGATAATAGGAGCGGACATCCTCATTTTCACGGAGCAGCATCACGGTTTTCATGATGATGTCGTCAAAATCCACCGCCATGGATTCTTCAAGCCGTCCCTGATACAGCGTATAAAGAGAGGATACCTGTTGGAGCTTATAATCGCTCCCGACCTCCGCGTCGAAATCATGCGGGGTCATGAGACGGTTCTTCGCCATGCTGATTTGATTCATGATGAATTTGGCGGGAATCACCTTTTCATCGATGTTCAGCTGCTTCATGCAGTCCGTGACGACCTTTTTCGTGTCGTCCGTATCGTATATGGTAAAGCGTTTGTCAAAGCCGAGCTTATCCGCATGTGAGCGCAGGATACGCAGGCACATCGAATGGAACGTGCCGCACCAAAGGTCCCCTGCGGGGGCGCCGACAAGGTCCGCAAGCCGCGCATTCATCTCCCCCGCCGCCTTATTGGTAAAGGTGATGGCAAGAATGTTCCACGGCGCCGTATCCGCCATCGAAAAGGAATCCAGCAGCATATCCAGATCCGCATCGCCGCAGGACGTGACGGCGGCTTCCAGCTCTTTCACCGACTCTTCGTCGGCAGACGCCGGAACCATGTCGCTTTGATAGGCGTTCCCGTATTTCAATATGTATGCAATCCGATTGACGAGAAGCGTCGTTTTTCCCGTACCGGCACCGGCAAGCACAAGCAGCGGGCCTTCCACGGTGTAGACCGCTTTTCTCTGCTCCTCATTGAGAAAGCCGTATTTCCGGTCGAAGAGCGCTCTCTTCGCCGCAAGATACCGTCCTTTCAGTGTTCCGCCTTCTTGGTTTGACATTTTCATACCTTCCGTTTCCTAAATGAGCGATTTTCATACCCTCTTTTTCTCGCTCTTTGTATTTATTATACAATAAAAATCCCATATAATCAACATCAAATCGGAATTTTTGTGAAAAACCTCCACAGGAAATTCATGCAAGAGAACATACATTTTAACAAAAATCAGGCAAACAGCAATCCGTAAAGACAGCAAACGGCCCGAGGCACTTCCCCGAGCCGCCGATATTTCATAAACTTTTAATACAGAGACGCTTATTTTTTTCCGCGTTCTCTCCACGGCGAAACCGCTCTGTCTCCCGATTTCTTTTTCTCTTGCCGAGGAAATTGCCCAAAATAAAAAATATCAATATAAACTCACATCACAACAATCATCACCATATAGATTCCATAAAAGCCAAAAAATTCACAAAAAAGCGCGGATGCTTTGGCATCCGCGCTTTTTTCTTATAAATTAAAAGGTTTTTCCTTTGTTTTTATTCTTCGACATAATGAGATAGACAGCAGCGCCCGCGATGGCAAGCGTGACGACTACAATGATGATCGGCACCACGATATTCGGACTGTTCTCCTCGCCCTTTGTGACGAAAATCGCATCCACGCCGTTAAGCTCCGAGCCGTCGATGGCGATATCCAGTCCCTTTCTGCTGTAATTTTCCAGCGTATAGAATGCGTTTCCGCGAAGAACGACAAGAGACACGTCGTAATCCTTGAAAGCAGCATCAATCGAAAGCGTCATTTTCATATCCGACGCAATGGGAGTTTCTACGCCGTCCACAAGAAGCCTATAAACATAACCTTCATCGAACTCCCGATACTTCTTATACTCCACCGCCACATCGATCGGCATCGCTCCGATTTCAAACAGCACATTCTTGGAAGCCGTGGCACCGGTAACATAGAGAGAACCGCTGATGCTTGTGAGCGTCTTCTCGACACCGCTCTTCACGGTTTTCGTCACCTCGGAATACCCGCAGATGCTGCAAGTCTTTGTCGTAGTCTTTCCTTTTACCACGGGTTCTCCGAATACATGTCCCGTGCTCGGGTCAACAGCGCTGTCCACATAACCGCAAAGCTCGCAGACACGTTCCTTCAAGCCGTCCGTAATACAGGTCTTTGCACTGACCACCTTCCATTCGCCATAGGAATGTGCGTTCGGATCCACAGCGACCGTTCTCGTCTCACGTTTCCCGCAGACCGAGCAGACACGCTCCTCCGTGCCCGCCGCCTTACAGGTCGGAGCCGCCGTTACCGTCCATGCCCCCCAGGTGTGAGAAGTAAGCGGGATCGTCTGCGTGTCCTCCTCTGCGCAAAGAGAGCATGTCCGCCTCTCCGTTCCGGTTGAAACGCAGGTCGCCTCCTTGGTTGTCACCCAAGAACTCCAGCTATGGCCGGATTTTGCAATTGTTTCCGTATCAACTTCACCACAGATAATACAAATACGCGATCTGGTTCCGGTCGATACACACGTAGCTTCTTTTGTGATTGTCCAAGCACCCCAGCTGTGGCCAAGCGGTGCGATAATCTCCGTTTCGATGTCATCACAGACCGAGCATCTATGATACCGGCTTCCGGAGGTCGTGCAGCCCGCCTGCACCGTCACCGTCCATTCGCCGAAAGCGTGATCCGCCAGCGGAAGCTCTCGTGTTTCCGTCGCGCCGCAGGTCGGGCACTCATAAACGGCAGAGCCCTTTGTCGTACAGGTAGAAGCCGTTACGACCCTTTTCAGGGTATAGAGCGCCGAATCGTGCGCACACTGATTGTCCGCCTCCGAGACCTGTCCGCAAACCGTGCATTTCTGCTTATAAACGCCGTTCTCCAAATAACGTGCGCCCCATGTATGTCCCGTAGCCGGGGCCAGCGTCCACGAAATCGTCCCGCAAAGCTTGCATTTGTAATAGCCGTAGCCGGCCGTAGTACAAGTCGCGTCCTGTCCTTGGGACGGCGTATAGCGCTTGGAATAATCAAAATCATGATCCGTCAGAAGCAAGGTTTCCGTCTTGACAACATAGCCGCAGGTCGTGCAGTACTGCTCGCGCGTGCCGGTGGTTGTGCAGGTCGCTTCTTTTGTAACTCTCGAATTCGTATTGCTGTGGTTGCAGATATACACGTTGTGCGTCGTCGTCTGCGAGTCAAAGCCGAAAGAAGTTCCGTCCGCTTTCTTCGCAGCACCGGAGACTGTAATCTCTCTGATGCGCATAAACGAGAGATCAAGCCACTTCGTATCGACCGGATAGGTGATGGTAAAAGAACCCGTAGGCGACCGGGAATCCTCTCCTGCGTCCGGAATCGTAATCGTAACCGTCGATACGGAGGCAGTGCCGGCTACCGAAACAAAAGATGATTGTGAAAGAAACTCTCCGAATAAATAGCCGCTTACGGACGTAGGCCTTTCGAGCGTACTGACCGGTGCCGTCACAACAACGGTTCCGCCGCTGATTTTATTTCCCGTTTTGGAGCCGACCGAAAATGTCACAGTGAGGGTTTGCAGGGTTTCATTATAGGCACTGCCCGTCACCTCCGCATACAACTGCTCCGTATCGTCATCCGCGGCGAGAACAGCATGTCCGGAACGACTGTGATCATGGTCACACGCGTCATGCGTGTCGACCGCGGCATTTTCAAATCCGTATGTACCGAAGCAAACCAAGCACACGGAAAACGCCAGCAGAAACGCTAAAAATTTTTTCATAGTTTCTCCTCCGAATTTTGACATTGCGACCGTCGCCCAAAAACGGCGATACAACGATGAAATCATGTCCGCCAAATATGCGCTTATCGTGTTCTTCTTCAAGCTGCCGTCCTGAAAAAAACGATAAAATCCGCACTTTTCCGCGGCGGAGCGGCTACAAGGGCGAAAAAATTCCGAATAAGTTTTATTCGGAAAACAATTCTTATTTCATTATATCCTTTTTTCCGTATTTGTCAAGCTGTTTTGCATATCTTTCACACATCAAGGCCTTTTCCCGCCGCCGCTTTCATCCGTCCGCCGACGCCAAATAAGCTGTTCCATGCTGAAATTCGGGAAAACAAATTCCACGTTTTTCCGTATAAATTTCCGTCGGTTCCCTTCATGAAAGGAAAATATGCGGAATGCACTCTGCGCCGGAAAGAGGGCACGAAGACAAAAAGCCGACCATTCTCCAAACTTCTTAAAGATTCCTTAAAATTTTGGCAAATTCGTTTTTCCTATTGTGTTATCGAAAAATTTGTAATATAATGTAGGAAATAGAAAAATGCGGCTTTCTTTCCGCTTGTAAGACGGCTGCAATCTCCCACAAATTTCGACGCGGCATTTCCCGCGCTGCAAAGGAAAGGAACGGTTCATCACATGAATTCAAACGGAAGACCCACCGGCGGGTATACATATAAAGATGAAAGGCAAGGAAATGCCGTAAAGCAAGCCCGCACGGGGCAGCCGCCGCGCAAAAAGAAGCTCCGATTTAAACCCAATAAGGACGGCATGCTGGCACTCGCGGCACTCGTGCTCATCGCCGTCGTCGTCATCGTCCTGCTCGTGCTCACAATCAAGGCGATTGCCGGAGCCGTCTCCTCCGGCAGCAGCGACGAAACCTCCTCGTCCGCCGACACGACTGCGGAAATTCCTGTCGTCAAGGCATGGCACGAGGGCTACATACAAAAGAGCATCTCCTCCTCCGAGGTATCCTCGGGAGAGCTGATTCTCGTCAATTTTGAAAACGTCTATACGCAGACCGACGCGATCGCCTCCAAGCTCACCGCCCTTTACGGTACAACGGGACACAACACGCTTTTCGTCCTCAACAACGCCGACGTGAAGGTCCGCCGTGAAATCGTTTCCAATATGCGGGACATGCTTTCCGCCCTGATCGCTGCCAATCCCGAAACGCTCGGCACCACCTCCGACAAGGACCGCATTATCCTGTCGAGCGGATATCGCACCACCGACAAACAGACGGAGCTGTATAACGAATCGGTTGGGACCTCGGACGAAAATCTCGTTGCGAAGCCGGGATACAGCGAGCATCACACCGGATATGCGATCGACCTCAAAATCTTCACCGCAAACGCCAAGACCATCGATATGCGGGAAAACGAGCAGGCCTGGATGGAACAAAACTGCGCCAAATACGGATTTGTCGTCCGGTACGACGGCAGCAAATTCGAGAAAACGGGCATTCTCGACGAATCGTGGCATTACCGCTATGTAGGCGTTCCGCATGCCACTTATATGATGGAAAACAACCTCTGCTTGGAAGAATATTTGGAGCTTCTGAAAAATTCGCATGCTTATCCGAACGAGCCGCTCACGGTTTCGGTAAGCGACACGGAATATTTCATTTATTATGTCCCCGTTTCCTCGGATTCCACGACTTTCGTTCCGGTTCCGCCGGAATCCGTCGGGACCTATGAAATCTCCGGCAACAACGTGGACGGCTTCATCGTAACGGTCACAAAAAAATAAGAAATCAAATTCCGCCGCGGCGTCCGGTTTCCGGCACGGGCGGAATTTTCGTATAACAAGCGGAAAGGAGCGCCCTTTTATGGGAATCACACTGGAAAAAGCAAATCGGGACGATATTCCCGCCCTGCTTGCCGTCTGCCGTGCGGCGGCGGCAACCGCCGGCAGCACGTGGGACGACAGCTATCCGAATGCGGAGATTTTATCCGAGGATGTCGGGCACGGCGCCCTATACAAAATCATGGAGGGAAACGATATCATCGGCCTTCTGTCATGCGGCGAGACCGGCGAGCTTTCCATGCTCTCCGACCCGGACGCCGGCGCGCATCCGTTTGATTTCGCACGCTTCGGCATTCATCCCCGCTGTCAGGGAAAAGGCTTCGGACACGCGGCGCTTGCTGCGGCCGTCGGACTTTGCGAAAAGTGCGGCGGCACCGCTGTCCGCGTGCTGGTAAGCCCGGGCAATCCCGCCGCGCTTTGCGTCTATCGAAGGGAGGGCTTTGAAATCGTCCGGCACGTCCATCTTTGGGAAAGGGATTACCTATATTGCCGAAAGCGCATTCCCGAATCGTCGACAAGAACACCGGAGGACCTATGAACGCAAACGAAATCTTCTATCGCTTTTCCCCGCTCGTTCAGGATTTCATCTATGCAAACGGCTGGGAAACGCTCCGGCCGATTCAGGTTGCGGCAGCCGAGGTCATTTTTGATTCGGACGACAACCTGATTCTCTGCTCGGACACCGCCTCCGGCAAAACCGAAGCGGTCTTTTTTCCGATTCTCTCTCAAATCGAGGGGGGCGGCGCGGGAACGGTCGAGGTTCTGTATATCGCGCCGCTGAAAAGCCTCATCAACGACCAGTTCGAGCGCATCGACGCGCTGCTGCGCGACAGCGGAATCCCCGTATTTCACTGGCACGGCGACGTCGCCGCCTCCCATAAAAACAAGCTCATCAAAAACCCTGCGGGCGTTCTGCAAATCACGCCGGAATCGCTCGAAAGCATGCTCATGAACCGCCGTTCCGACATCATACGCCTCTTCGGCGGTCTCAAATACGTGATCATCGACGAAATCCATACGCTGATGGGAGTCGACCGCGGCAATCAGATCCTGTGCCAGCTCGACAGGATTCGGGAAATCATCGGCTATCACCCGCGCAGAATCGGTCTTTCCGCCACCATCGGCGATCCGGAAAAGGCGCGGGACTGGCTCACGGGCGGCACGGGCCGGCGCACGCAGATTCCGTCCGCCGGTGCGGGCAAAAGCAAATGGCGTCTCGCGCTTGAACATTTCTATGTGCAGGACAACACCAAGGACAGGGACATCTCCGCCGCGGAGCAGCCGGAGGAAAAGGCCGAAATCGATGCGGGCTATGAGTATTTATACGATTGTGTAAAAGACAAAAAAAGCATCGTCTTTTCCAATTCGCGCGAGGAGACGGAATACGTCACCGCCACGCTGCGCCAAATCGCCGCGCGCAGGATGGAGGACGACATCTTTTATATCCATCACGGAAATCTTTCCGCCGCTATCCGCGAGGAGGCCGAGCAAAAGCTGAAAGACGAAAAGAAATGCGTGGCCTGCGCCACCGTCACATTGGAGCTCGGCATCGACATCGGCCGAATCGAACGAATCCTGAATATGGGCGCACCGACCACCGTATCGAGCTTTCTGCAAAGGCTCGGACGCAGCGGCAGAAAAACGGGAATTCCCGAAATGTTCATGCTTTTCAGGGAGGAAAAGCCGCTGCCGGACACCCCGCTCCCGCAGCTCATTCCGTGGGAGCTTGTCCGCGGCATCGCCGTCGTCGAACTATATCTTGAAGAAAAATTCATCGAGCCGCCGTCCGTCAAGAAAATGCCGCTGAGCCTTATGTTCCAGCAGACCCTGAGCATTCTCGCCTCCTCCGGCGAAAACACGCCGAAACGCCTTGCGGAAAAGGTCCTCTCCCTTTCGCCGTTTGCCGAGGTCGACCGCGAGGATTACCGGGAGCTTATGATTTCGATGATTAAAAACGGCTATATCGATATGACGGAGGAAAAGGGGCTGATACTGGGACTGAAAGGCGAGCGGCTCACAAAAAGCTTTAAGTTTTACGCCGTTTTCAAGGACGATGAAAACTATTCCGTCAAGCACGAAAGCGAGGAAATCGGCACGATTTCCTCGCCGCCTCCGGTCGGAGACCGGTTCGCGCTCGCCGGACGCGTGTGGGAGGTGGAGGAGCTCGACCTCGAACGCAAGCTGATTTACGTCCACGGCGTGGCCGGAAAAATGCAGGTCGAATGGCCGGGAGATTACGGAGAAATCCACACGAAAATCCTTGAAATGATGAGGAAAATCCTCTCGGGCACCGACGAATATCCGTATCTGAAGCCGAACGCGACAGAACGGCTTGCGGCGGCACGGCGCGTATTTGCCAACGCCGGCATGCGGGAGAGCATACTCGTCTCGCTCGGCGGAAACACGCGGTGCCTGACGCCGTGGCTCGGCACGCGCTCGTTCCGCACCCTGCGCAAATATCTGCAAAAGAACGCTTCCCTGTTCGGCATCTACGGCATCGAATATGACGGCTGCTACTATATGACGTTCAAATGCGACAGATCGCCGGAAGAGCTCCTCGCCCTTATGAAGCATAGGATCCCGTCGGAGCACATCGATACACTGGAGCTCGTCGGAAAAGGCGAAATGCCCGTGTTTGAGAAATACGATCCCTGCATTCCGCCGGAGCTTCTGCGCCGCGCCTATGCCACGGACAAGCTGCGCACCGACGAGATGAAAATCCGTTTTTCCGAGCACTGACGGGCATTTTCTCAATTATATTTTTTGTATAAAATATTTTATTCATCTGTATTATTTTGAGATTGGAGGCGACTATGTCCGCATGGAATCCGTGGCACGGCTGCCATAAAATCAGCCCCGGCTGCATGAACTGCTATGTATACAGACGGGATTCCAAATATGAAATCGACAGCTCCACAGTGAGAAAAACCGCCGATTTCGACCTGCCGGTAAGGCTCAAACGGGATAAAACCTACAAATTGCAGGCCGACGGGAATTACGTTTATACCTGCTTTACCTCCGATTTTTTTCTCGAAGAAGCGGACGCATGGCGTCCCGATTGCTGGGATATGATGCGAAAACGCTTTGATCTCTCCTTTTTCATCATCACCAAGCGCATCCATCGTTTCGAGGAATGTATTCCGCCCGACTGGGGCGAGGGCTATCCGAACGTCACCATTTGCTGCACCGTCGAGAACGACGACATGGCGCGCTTTCGTCTCCCGATTTTCAAAGAGGCGAAAATCGCGCACAAACAGATCATCTGCGAGCCGCTTCTCTCACCGACCGATCTTGTCCCCTATCTCGATTCCGCCATAGAAGGCGTCGTCGCGGGCGGCGAATCCGGCAACGAGGCGAGAATCTGCGACTACGGCTGGGTGCTGGACATCCGCCGCCAGTGCGAAGCGGCGGGCGTGCCGTTCCACTTCAAGCAGACAGGCGCCCGCTTCCGCAAGGACGGAAAAATCTACCGCATCCCGCGCAAATTCCAGCATACGCAGGCAAAGGCGGCGGAGATCGATCTCGTGTGAGCCCCTCATTTTCAACCAACAATTGATTGATTTTCAATCAATATTATGATAAAATAAATCCATCAAGCCGTGCCAACCCGATTGAAGTCACAGACGGGTTGGCTCGCAGATTCACAGTCATCGGGACAAAAAGGAGGATCACATGGACAAAAAGCTGGTCGGCAAATGGTATAAAGAGGAGTTTGGAGAAACGCTGAATATCTTCGACGAAACGCCGCTCCGCATGAAAATGTCGTTTACATCATCGGGATATTATCATTTTGAGCCCAACTGCATTTATGAAAAAGACGGATATTTATGCTTTGAAATCAACGATGAACACTACCGAATGGTCTACCATGTCAAGGCAGTCGGAGAGCAGCTCGAAGGCTACTATACACAGTTCGGAAAAGAAACGCCCGTCAAATATGTGCGCTTGTCGGAGGTTCCGGAAGACGGAGCGTTCCGATATGCTCCCACCGAAATCTATGTTCCAAAGACTGAGGAATCCAGAATCAAGCTTCTCAAAAAGTACGCGGCCTATGACAGAACGGTTTCCACCAAACCGTATACCACCGAATACCGTCTCGGCGGCGATGTCCCGAAAATTCTCGAAAATTACGGGTATTCCGCATATGTGAAGGAAGCGGCTGCGTCATCGGATGCCATCGCCTTTAAGATGCTTGATTTTGTTTGCGATCATTTCGGTCATAACGGCAGCGGAAGGCTTTCTCCGAAACGCAAAATCGAAGATATCATCGACTTTTGCGAAAAACACGACGGAAAAACAAATTGCCGCGGACTCGCGATTCTCTTGGCTTCCCTTCTGCGCCTGAACGAAGTCAAGGCTCGCCACATCACATGTATGCCGTATGAGGAGCCGTTTTCGGACTGCCATGTCGTGGTGGATTGTCTCTTGCCCTCCGGAAAGCGGGTCATGCTCGACCCGACATGGAGGTTATACTACAAAGACGCACAGGGCGAACACGTTTCCCTTGAACGGCTGCGCACCATGCTGATTCAGAACGAGCCCCTCTTTGCCAATGAGGGCGCTTCTTATAACGGCACCGGATTTGACAAGGAATACGCAAGAAGCTACATGATAAAAAACACACTGCGCTTTTCAAGAGGAACCTTCTATGAAGACGGCTCGGACGACCGCATAGGGCGGCGCGTCGAGCTGATTCCCATGGGATATCCCGCGGATTCCTTTCCGGAAAGCGCGAAAGCGGAATTTGTTTACAACGATATTGAATTTTGGAAGATGTGATTTCTTTCTGACAGAAAATGAAAAAAGCGAGATGACATCTCGCTTTTTTCATTTTTATATATTTGTATATTTATATTCGGCCGACAGGCCGTCCATTTTTATACATCCGCATAAAAATCCTTTACCGCGGAGAAGAAAGCGTCGATATTCTCCCATTTTGCCATCGGCGGGATATCGCAGCCGGAGGAAATCACAAAATTCGGATGCGCCATGCAGCACTTCTCCATTAGCGCCGTCGTTGCCTTGTAAATGGATTCGGGTGTTCCGTTGCGGAACTCGCCCGCGGGATTGATATTGCCCATCACGACGACGTCCGACGGCATTTTTTCAAGCATTTCTTTCATGTCCACAGCATTCCCGAAATGATATGCCGCGGCGCCGGAGGATACGATATCCTCGACCAGCCCCGGAACCGCACCGCCGCAGTTGTGATAAATCACAAGAAATTCGTCGTCCTGCACGGCATCGACAATTCTCTTCATATAGGGCGCCGCAAATTCACGCATCAAAGAGGGAGAGAGCAGTCCCGCAAGCGGCTCTGCGATGACGACGCCGCCCGCGCCGGTGGTTTTATACGCTTTGATATAATCGATCAGAAAGGCGGTGGCTTTCTCCAAAACCGTGTGGACCATATCCGGCTCCTCATAGCAGAGAATCATGATCTCCGACACGTCAAGCAGCCTGCCCGACAGGGAATACGGTCCGATGACACCGGCAAAAACCGGTCTGTCCGTGATGAGCGCACATGCTTTTTGAATCGCCTCCACATATAGTCCCGTTCGGGCTGTTCCGACCGCCGGGACGGCAAGCGCCTCCGCGTCCTCCTCCGTCTCGACGATTCTGCCGACCACGGTGGGCACCTCGTCGTCGCTGACCTTCACCGTCGAACCGAACGCCTCCGCCTCGACGGAAAGATCCATCATGCTGACGGAAGCGGCGCTGTCGACACGGTCTGCGATTCTTTTCATGCCATCAGCCTGCAAATCACTGCTCGAAATCAGCTCCTTTACGCTGATTCCCATGAGCTGAACCGAGGGAAACGACAAAACAGGCATCGCTTTTTTCACAGGAGTCTCTCTCAGTTCCTCCATCCATTTTTTCATATTCATAGCGAAAATCCTCCGAATATCGTTGATTTCTTACATTATAGCAAAGCCTCATCGCGGAAACAAGGTAAAAATCGAAGCGTTTTTGTATTTTATTACGATTATGATATCTGAGAATTGCGAAATAGAAACACGGCGTTCTCTCCCGCCGGAACCCCACGCGCCTCTCCCTGAAACCGAAATACCGCATCCGAATCCGAATGAACGGTAAAAACGGCGACACCCGTCTCATCGGAACGCCGCTCAACCGAAATTTCGCCAAAACGGGTAAGAATCTGTCCCTTTACTGCAAGCGGCACGGAAAATGCCGCAGGGGCTATGACAATACCCGTATTTTCCACACGGATTCCCAACAAATATCGGAACAGCGCTCCCGTGCAGGCTCCGAACATGTGATGATTATGGGAAGCCCAGCGCACATTCCAGCGTTCACACAGCGTCGTTTCTCCACGTGCCCGCTGACCGCCAAAGGTGTTTTCCTTTTCCGAAACGAGCAGTCTCAGCGCCGTATCGCCGAAGCCCGTTTCAAACAAAACGCGGATGAGGATATCCGTACCGAAAATACCGGTATCAAATTCGCCCAGCGCATCATATTTCGCCGCGAGAGAGGCTGCCATCGCCGAATTGCCAAGTCCGATATCCAGCGCAAACGCATCCGCGCCCTGCACACCGCCGCAGAAGGTATTATCCGCCTCATTGTAATAGGCGGCTTTCAGCGCACGGCGCGCAGCGTCCGCTTTTTTCCGCCAAAGCTCGGCCGAGGATAACCGAAGCTGTGCCATTTCCGCCATTCGGTCAAGGCTTTTGATCAGAAAGTAGGTGTTGACAAACGGCTCCGGAAGCATAACCTCCTCCGGCGTACACCACTCGCCAAGGCACCAGCCGCCCTCCTCCTCGCGCACGACAAGTCCGTTTTCGCTGTGCGCTTCCATATAGGCGGTCCAACGCTCCATATGCGGGAAATAGGTATCGATAAGCTCTTCTTTCCCCGTGTGCTTCCATAGGAAATACGGAACCGAGACAATGGCGCAGCCCCACCCGCCAGGGCCGCCTCCGCCGCCGTAAAACGGAGCGGTATGCTGAACATGTCCTGTCACGGGGTCCTGACCGTCCGCAATATCCCGCAGCCATTTTTCATAGAGCGGAGCCGCGGAAAGCAGCGTCAGCGCCGTATCGCAGGTAAGCTGTCCGTCCCCTGTATAACCGAGCCGTTCACGGTGCGGGCAGTCGGAAATCACGCCGGCGTGCAGGTTGGAAAGGAGGCTGCGTACCGTCGCCGCATAAAGCCAGTTCAGAGCCGCATGATCCGATATAAAAGAGGAGCAGACCGGCACATCGCTATGAATGATAAGCACCTCCGGATTTTCGTGCGGTCCCGTAATCTCAAAATACCGGAAGCCATGCCAGACAAAATGCGGCTCACAGCGGCGCGCCGCTCCGTCTCCGATATAACGGTCAGTCTGCACCAAGGAGCCGGCCGACTGCGTATACAGCACGCCGCCATCCTGTGAGAAGCGTTCCGCATGGCGCACGACGACCTCCGCTCCCGACTTGCATATGGGCATGATAAAGGAAACGGCGCCGGAAAGATTTTCTCCTGCATCCCATACGGTGCGCTCGCCGTCCTGATACACACATACGGGGATTCGTTTTCGGACAACCCTGTCCGCCGGACAGGGATCGGGGCAAAGCATGCCGCCAGGCGCCGGAGCCGGCAAGACGGGGCGCCACGTCCCACCCCCATGTCGGAAATCCTGCGTTTCCCCCGCATATAGATTGTGAAAAAGAATCGGAGATTCCTTCCATTCCAGCGTCTCGTCGGAGAGGATTTCCTTCCCATCCGCCCGAATGGAAAAAGCAAGACATGGCGTCCCATAAGAGAGCTTTCCCTCCGCCTCCCGCACCGTTTGACAGAACCAGCCGTTTCCGAGAAGAAACGCAAATACATTTTCACCCCGCACAAGATATGCCGTCAAATCATAACTGCGATAATAAACGCGATGACAAAAGCTATCCCGTATCGGATAGGTAAGCGTGGAGAGATCGCGGGAACCGTAATCCGACCATGACGGTACAAACCGGTCGTCCGACACTTTTTTTCCGTTGATATAAAGCTCGAAAAAGCCGAGGCCGCAGACGTCGATTTCGGCGCCTTCCGGATTCTCCACCACAAGCGTTTTCCGTATAACTGGCGCCGCGTTCGTCTCGGCACGCACCCATTTCGCATTTTGTATGCCCATCAAAAGTCCGTTCCTTTCTCCTATACGGCGGGATAGACGCCGCAGTTTTTTGTTATTTTAGCATAAAATCATAAAAAAGTAAAGGCAACGCGTCATTCTCAATATTGACCTTCCGCATTTCATATGCTATGATAATAAACAGAATTTTTGGATTTGAAAGGAATTCATATCATGACAAGAACCGCCTATCCCCGCCCCGAGCTCGTCCGGGAAAACTGGACGAATCTTTGCGGCGAATGGGAATTTGAATTTGATTTCGGCCGCTCCGGCAGAGAGCGCGGTCTGCCTCAAAAGGAAAAGCTGGAACGCCGAATCAACGTTCCCTTCTGTCCGGAAAGCGAGCTTTCCGGTATCGGCTACAAGGATTTTATCGGCGCCTGCTGGTATCGGAGAACACTTTCCGTTCATCCGCGCGAAAACGAGCGCACGCTGCTCAATTTTGAGGCGGCTTACCACACGACGGAGGTTTTCGTAAACGGGAAATCCGTGGGGAGCCACCGCGGTGGCTATACGCCGTTCACCTTTGATATCACGGAAGCTCTCCGCGACGGGGAAAACGTCATCACCGTGTGCTGTGAGGGCGATTCCCGCAGCCGCTTCGAGCCCAGCGGCAAGCAGAGCGAACGATTTTCCTCACACGGCTGTATGTATACCCGCTCGACCGGTATCTATGCGCCGGTTTGGCTTGAAACCGTGCCGCGTACCCATCTGAAAACCGTTAAAATGGATCCCGACACCGACAACAGCCGTCTTTTCTGCGATTTGGAGTTCTCCGAATCCGGTGAAAAAACGGTGACGCTCACAGCGGCACTTGACGGAAAAACGGTAGGCACTGCCACGGCCAAAACCACGATGAAGGTGCTGAAAACCGTCGTCGAGCTCGACACGCTCTCCCTTTGGTCGCCCGAATCCCCTACGCTCTATGACCTGACAATCGAGGTCACGGCGGATGGGCAAACCGATGCCGTCCGCTCCTATTTCGGAATGCGCAAGATCGAGCTTGACGACGTATGCCTGAAAATCAACGGCAAGCGCATCTTTCAGCGGCTTGTACTCGATCAGGGCTATTATCCCGACGGCATTTATACCGCGCCGGACGACAAAGCGTTCGCCCGCGATATCCGGATTTCGATGCGGCTCGGATTCAACGGAGCAAGGCTCCACGAACGCGTCTTTGAACGCCGATTCCTTTATGAGGCCGACCGTCTCGGCTATCTCGTATGGGGGGAATATGCCAACTGGGGCTTTGACCACACGGACAGCGACGGACTGCAATATTTTCTGCCCGAATGGACGGAAGCCGTCGCGCGCGACTACAATCACCCTGCCCTCATCGGCTGGTGCCCGTTCAACGAAACGTGGGACAGAGACGGAAAGCAGCAATCCGATGCGCTTTTGCGCGAGGTCTATCTCGAAACCAAGCGGCTCGACCGCATTCGTCCCGTCATCGATACGAGCGGCAATTATCACGTGATGACCGATATTTACGATATCCACGATTATTGCCAGGATATTCCCTCTTATCACAGACGCTATGATCAATTCGGGGACGGCGAGATTTTTGAAAACCGCCCGGGCAGACAGACATACGCGGGGCAGCCGTATTTCATCAGCGAATACGGCGGCATCAAATGGTCAGGGGACGAATCGAGCTGGGGCTACGGCGATACGCCGAAATCCGTCGGGGAGTATGTGGAGCGTTACACCTCCATGATCGAAATTCTGATGAAAAATCCGCGCATCTGCGGCGTCTGCTACACACAGCTTTACGACGTCGAGCAGGAGCAGAACGGCATCTATCACTACGACCGTTCCCCGAAATTCGATGAAAAAACCATGGACAGCCTTGCGGAAGCGATGAAAAAGAAAGCCGCTATCGAAGAATAATACAGATGTATATTCTATTTTATACAAATAGATAAATTTGATCCCGCCGCATTGCGGCGGGATTTTTCCCAATAAAAGTCCTTGTCTATATAGAATATCTGTCTCTCCCCTATGATGTATAATATGACACACTTCCACATAAAATAAAACCATGAAAACCTGTTATTTTACCGGACTGTGCCCGCAGGAATTTCCGTTCGACCATACGGACGAGAGCGCACATGCGCATATTCTTTACACAAATGCGCTGTATCAAAAGGCCGAAGAGCTTATCCGCCGCGGTTACACCGCCTTCGTCACCGGCCTTTCTCCCGGCGCGGAGCTGGATTTTGCCTGTGCCGTAATCTATCACAAAAACGAAACCTTTCGGGATATCCTAAATATTACCTTAGAGGGTATGCTCTCCGCTTCGGGGCCAAAACCGGAGTGGCCTGACAAATATTTCAACCAGTATGAATATGTGCTTTCAAACTGCGACCGCAAAATGCCTGAACCGCCCGAGCATTCGTCAGACAGCAAATACGCGGAGCACAAGATCAATCACGCAGGGCTAATTCTCGCCGTCTGGAACGGCGAGGAAACGGGAGAAGCATGGGACAGCATCCGTTACGCGAGACAAAAAGGAAAACCGGTTGAGCTTCTGACACTCAATCACTTCCTATAAATAGAAAACGCCGCCTTACAGCGGCGTTTTCCGTTTCGGAAGCATAGTTAATCCTCACACTTCACCATAAGCTTTTAAAAGTCCGGTCACCATAGCCGATGACAAATTGCGGCACACAGCGGTTTTTATATGGAAATACAGAAAGCTTGCCCGTATCACTTAGACATTTTATATTTTCTTGCAGGAAATTTTTCAAGAAGCATTGACAAACCGCATATTCTCCGATATAATACACGTATAATTGTATACAAGAATACAAAAGTCAGGAGGACATCACCTTGATTGCCAAAAATCCATACAGCCACCTGCTTGAACAGTCGCAGTATAAATACTCTCTCCAAGATGTGGAGGAGCCGAACCTCTACCGCGAAATCTATCCGTATGACGAAATCCCGAAAATCGCGTTCAACCATCGCCGTGTACCGCTCAACACTCCCGAGCATATCTGGATCACGGACACCACTTTCCGGGACGGACAGCAGTCGCGCGCGCCGTATACGCCGGAGCAGATTGTCACCCTCTATCAAATGCTCTCGCGGCTCGGCGGAGAGAACGGTCTCATCCGTCAGTGCGAATTTTTCGTCTACACGCATAAGGACAGGGAGGCGGTCGAAAAATGCATGGCTCTGGGACTCAAATTTCCGGAAATCACAACATGGATCCGCGCCAAAAAAGAGGATTTCGCGCTTGTCCACGATATCGGCATCAAGGAAACCGGGATTCTCGTGAGCTGCTCGGACTATCACATCTTCAAAAAGCTCGGCATGACGCGCTCACAAGCGCTGGAACACTATCTTGCCGTCGTCAAGCAGGCTTTCGATGCGGGAATCCGGCCGCGCTGCCACCTCGAGGATATCACACGCGCGGATTTCTACGGCTTCGTCGTGCCCTTTGTCAATGAGCTGACGGAGCTTTCCAAGGAATCCGGCATTCCGATCAAGGTGCGGATGTGCGATACGATGGGCTATGGCGTTCCGTATCCCGGCGTAGCGCTCCCGCGAAGCGTGCCCGGCATCGTATACGGACTGCATCACTATTCGGACGTCACCTCGGAAATGCTCGAATGGCACGGTCACAACGATTTTTATAAGGGCGTCGTCAACGGCGTCGCCGCTTGGCTTTACGGCGCGTCCGCCGTCAACTGCTCTCTGCTCGGAATCGGGGAACGGACCGGCAACATCCCGCTCGAGGCCATGGTAATCGAATATGCTTCCCTGCGAGGCACCTTCGACGGCATGGACCCGACCGTCATCACGGAAATCGCAGACTATTATCGGCATGAGCTTCACTACGACATTCCGCCGATGACGCCCTTCGTCGGGGAAAACTTCAATGTGACAAAGGCGGGAATCCATGCTGACGGACTCATGAAGGATGCGGAAATCTACAACATTTTCGACACGGAAAAGATTCTCAACCGGCCGGCGGAGGTTGCAATCTCCAATACGTCGGGACTTGCGGGCATCGCCTACTGGATCAATACATATTACGGTCTTGCGCCCGATCAAATGGTGACAAAGCAGGACGCGCTCATCGTCGATATGAAAAAAGAAATCGACGGTCAGTACACCGACGGACGCACCACGGTCATGAGCGAGGAGGAGCTTCTGCACATCATCGACAGGCTGGCTCCCGGACGCTTTGTGCGTAAATAATTCTTAAATCATTTTACCGAGGACACATAAAATGATCATCAATCGAGATACCGCCTCGCTTGAGGCGAAGGTCTATACGGAACTGGAAGAGGCAATCCTCGCGGATGAATTCAAAAAGGGCGAAGCGCTGACCGAGCTCGGCATCTCGGAAAAGCTCGGCGTCAGCCGGACGCCGGTACGCGGCGCGCTTCACCGCCTCGCGGAAGAAGGGCTCATTGAAATTGCACCGAACCGCGGCGCCGTGGTCGTCGGCGTGACAAAAGAGGACCTCATCGACGTTTACCGCATCCGTATGCGGCTCGAGGGACTCGCCTCCGCAATGGCGGCGGAAAAAATGACGCCGGAGGAGAAGAAAGCGCTCACCGAATCCGTAGAGCTTTCCGAATTTTATCTGCAAAAAAAGGACACCGAGCATCTCAAAGAGCTTGACACGACGTTTCACGGCGCGATTTATAAGGCAAGCGGCAGTCGGATTTTATACAGAATCCTTTCCGAGCTTCACCGAAACATCAAAGCGTATCGGAAGCTTTCGCTGACCGTGCCGGGCAGACTGGAAAAATCGGTGGAGGAACACAGAGAGATTCTCGATGCCATATTGAGAGGCGACACGGACGCCGCCGACCGGCTCACATCGGCGCATGTGGAGCACGCGCTTGCCAATATGCTGACAGCGCTTGAAAAAAATAACGACAGGACGGAATGAATCATGGGTTACACAATCGCGCAGAAAATCATCAAAAATCACCTTGTTTCCGGAGAAATGCTTCCGGGCACCGAAATCGGACTTCGCATCGATCAGACGCTGACGCAGGACGCCACGGGAACGATGGCCTATCTGCAATTCGAGGCCATGGGCACGGAGCGCGTCAAGACGGAACTTTCGGTCGCTTATATCGATCACAACACGCTTCAAGCCGGCTTTGAAAACGCCGACGACCACCGCTACATACAAACCGTGACGAAAAAGCACGGCATCCGTTTCTCCCGACCGGGCAACGGAATCTGTCATCAGGTTCACCTCGAACGCTTCGCCGTCCCCGGTAAAACGTTAATCGGCTCCGACAGCCACACCCCCACGGCAGGCGGCATCGGCATGCTCGGCATGGGAGCGGGCGGGCTTGACGTGGCGGTCGCCATGGGCGGCGGTACCTACTACATCACGATGCCGAAAATCATTCATATTGAGCTTGTCGGCAGGCTTTCCGACTATGTCGGCGCAAAGGACGTGATTCTCGAAGTGCTCCGGCTTTTGGATGTCAAAGGCGGTGTCGGCGCCATCATCGAATACGGCGGCGAGGGCGTCAAAACCCTTTCCGTGCCGCAGAGAGCCACCATCACCAATATGGGCGCGGAGCTCGGCGCGACAAGCTCGCTTTTCCCCGCGGACGAAGTGACGCGCGCGTTTCTTGCCGCAGAAGAGCGGGAAAGCGATTTCATCCCGCTCGCACCGGACGAGGACGCGGTCTACGACGCGGTCTATACGATTGATCTCTCAAAGCTCGTCCCGCTCGCGGCATGTCCGCACAGTCCGGGCAACGTGCGCCCGGTTTCGGAGCTTGCCGGCATGGCGATCAATCAAGTCTGCATCGGCTCCTGCACGAATTCCTCCATGCTCGACATGCTGACGGTGGCGGCGATGCTGAAAGGAAAGACCGTTCACCCGGATGTCAGCCTTTCCATCTCGCCCGGCTCCAAGCAGGTCTATACGATGCTCGCGGAATGCGGGGCGCTTGCCGACCTCATCGCGGCGGGTGCGCGCATCCTCGAATGTGCCTGCGGTCCCTGCATCGGCATGGGCTTCTCACCGAAATCCGGCGGCGTTTCCCTGCGCACCTTCAACCGCAACTTTGAGGCGCGCAGCGGCACCGCGGACGCCAAGGTCTATCTCGTCTCGCCGGAGACCGCGGCGGCATCCGCCATCGCAGGCGTCTTTACCGACCCGCGCACCCTCGGAAAGGCGCCCGAAATCACCGTTCCCACCCATTTCCGCATCAACGACAACCTGATTGAAATGCCCGCATCTCCCGCAGAGGCGGACGCCGTCGTCGTGGAGCGCGGTCCCAATATCAAGCCGATTCCCGTCGGCAAAGCACCGGAAAAGGACCTTGCCTGCAAGCTCATTCTCAAGATCGGGGACAACATCACAACCGACCACATCATGCCGGCCGGCACCAAAATCCTGCCCTACCGCTCGAACGTGCCGAAGCTCTCCGAATTCTGCTTCACCGTCTGCGACAAGGAATTTCCGGAGCGTGCCAAGCGCGAGGGCGGCGGCATCGTCGTCGGCGGCGCCAACTATGGACAGGGCTCCTCACGCGAGCATGCGGCGCTCGTGCCGCTCTATCTCGGCGTGAAAGCCGTCGTCGCGAAGAGCTTCGCCCGCATCCATGTGGCAAATCTCATCAATTTCGGCATCGTACCGCTCACCTTTGAAAATCCCGGGGATTATGACAAAATCTCAGAGGGCGACGAGCTTATCATCACCGGCTTTGCGGACGCGGTCGCGGCGGCGGATACGGTAACGCTCGAGGATAAGACATGCGGCGCAGAGCTTTCGCTCCGTCTCACCCTCACCAAACGCCAGCGGGAAATCCTCGGCGCCGGCGGACTTCTGAACTACACCAAAGCAAACGGCAAATAAAAACGCGGAAAGGACACGAAATATGGAAAACCATACGTATGAGGCGGCGCTGAATACCGCCGCGGAAAAATTCAAAAAGATTCTGGAAGCACAGCTTCTGAGAGTGGAAAATATGAAAGCCCAAGGGGATTTCATCGATTACGGCACGCTCGATACCCTGCGCATCGGCGTATGCGGCGGGGACGGCATCGGTCCTATCATCTCGGCGGAAGCGCGCCGCGTGCTGGAATTTATGCTCGCCGACCTCGTCGAAAGCGGCAAAATCGAATTCGTGAACATCGAGGGACTCACGCTTGAAAACCGTATCGCGGTGGGCAAGGCAATCCCCGACGACGTGATGGCCGAACTGAAAACCTGTCCCATCATCCTCAAAGGGCCGACGACGACGCCCCAAAAAGGCAGCGGCATGCCGAATATCGAATCCGCCAATGTCGCCATGCGCAAGGCGCTCGACCTTTTTGCCAACATCCGCCCCGTCAAAGTGCCGAAAGAAGGCATCAACTGGACGATTTTCCGTGAAAACACCGAGGGCGGCTATGCGGTCGGCTCCTCCGGCTTCAATGTGACGGAGGACCTTGCGGTCGATTTTACAATCACGACAAAGCAAGGCTCCGACCGAATCGCAAGGCTCGCCTATGATTTCGCGCGCAAGAACGGCTTCACCCGCGTCTCGCTTGTCACCAAGGCGAACGTCATCAAAACGACGGACGGCAATTTCCTCGAGGATTGCCACAAGGTCGCCGCACTTTATCCCGAAATCACGACGGACGAATGGTATGCCGACATCATGACGGCAAAGCTTGTCGATCAAAAGCGCCGCCGCGATTTTCAGGTGCTTCTGCTCCCGAACCTTTACGGCGACATCATTTCCGATGAAGCGGCGGAATTTCAAGGCGGCGTCGGCACGGCGGGCTGTGCAAACATCGGCAAGAAATATGCGATGTTCGAGGCGATTCACGGCTCCGCGCCGCGCATGATTTCCGAGGGACGCGGCAAATACGCCGATCCCTGCTCGATGCTGCGCGCATGCGTGATGCTGCTCTCTCACATCGGCTTGCAGGAGCGTGCGGATAAGCTCGAACGCGCGCTCGACATTTGCTCGTTTGAGGAGAAGAAGCTCGTCATCACCGGACGCGACACAGGTGCGACCTGCGAGGCGTTTGGAAATTATGTGATGGAGACATTACAGAGATTATAATAACATAGGAAGAAAAAAGCACTCCGGCGAGAGTGCTTTTTCCTTATTGTATACAGAAAACCGCGCGTGCGGTTTCCATCATACAAAAAACGGACTTTTTATCCAAAAGTCCGTTTTTCTTATACACAAATTCTTATTCTGCGACGACGCTCACGCGCTTTTTGTTCGCGCCGTAACGCTCAAACTTCACAACGCCGTCCGTCAGCGCATACAGCGTATCGTCGGAGCCGATGCCGACGTTCGTGCCGGGATGCACGTTCGTGCCTCTCTGGCGCACGATGATATTGCCCGCAAGCACGGCCTGACCGTCCGATTTCTTGACGCCCAGTCTCTGCGCGCGGCTGTCACGTCCGTTCTTTGTGGAACCGACGCCTTTTTTATGTGCAAAAAATTGCAAGCCAAGCTTCAACATGTGTGATACCTCCATCTTCTTTTGTAACTGCGGATTTTTCCGCCGCGGCATATAAACGCCGCTCAAATCAGTTTCTCTTCTGCTTCGACATCAAGGTAGTCGCTGTAATCTTCCAGCATATCCATAAGCTGATAATAATAGCCTTCGATAAGACCCGAGGCCGCATACTGCTTTTCCTCGGAGGAGGAAAATTCCGGCAGCGCCTCTTTTATCGTGACCGTGATATCGGCGGTCTCGTCGTCGATTTCATAATCGACATCGACGCCCCATACCGTTTCGGCGGTATTGATAATGAGCATCGTCATCGCGGAAAGCGCGGAACAGACGATATCCGTTCCGAATTCGCCCCAGCCGACATGCCCGATCTCATGGAATCCGTAAAATATGCCGTCTTTCTTATAAAAAACTACCTTTGTCATACCCGATTAACCGAAGATCTTTTCGATCTGAACCTTTGTATAGGGCTGTCTGTGACCGAGCTTCTTCTTCTCGTTTTTCTTGGATTTGTATCTGAGAACGTGGATTTTTTTGCCCTTGCCGTTCTTCAATACGTTTGCAGTTACATAAGCGCCCGCGACGGTGGGCTTGCCTGTGACAAAGCTTTCGCCGGAAACCGCGAGAACCTCGTCAAACTTGACGGTTTCGCCTTCGGCGGCGTCGAGCTTCTCAACGAAAACGACATCGCCTTCCTGAACCTTGTACTGCTTTCCGCCTGTTACGATGATTGCGAACATTGGAAAAGCACCTCTCTTTCGTTTACGACTCGCTAAGCAAGGCAACACAACCGTGTTTTTCGGAGCCTTGGCATTATGCGGCATTTTATTCTATCATAAAACCATGAGGCTTGTCAAGCGTTTTTTCACTTTTATGCCAAGATTTCGCAGCGTTTTCCGGATTTTTTGCCGATTTTTAATAAAAGCAAAAAAACAAGCCGAAATATATTGAATATTAAAAATTTTTATGTTATAATTTTATAAAAAATCAGAAATTGCTCTCAAAAAATCAAATCCCAGACAGAAAGGAATCCGTATTTTATGAAATACACCGAACGCGTTCTCTCCGACCTCCAAAACAAATACCCGTACCAGCCCGAATTTTTGCAGGCTGCGCGCGAAGTGCTCGAATCCATCGCACCGGCAGTGGACCAAAATGAAGCGCTCTATCAAAAGGAAGCGCTTCTCGAACGGCTCGTCGAGCCCGACCGTCAAATTCAGTTCAAGGTGCCGTGGGTAGACGACCATGGCGTCGCCCGTGTGAATATCGGCTACCGTGTCCAGTTCAACAATGCCATCGGTCCATACAAAGGCGGACTGCGTCTGCACCCGTCCGTCAACCTCAGCATTTTGAAATTCCTTGGATTTGAACAGATTTTCAAGAATTCGCTGACCGGACTCCCAATCGGCGGCGCCAAGGGCGGCTCCGACTTCGATCCCAAGGGAAAATCCGACCGCGAGGTCATGGCGTTCTGCCAAAGCTTTATGACGGAGCTTTATAAATACATCGGCGCCGACACCGACGTGCCCGCCGGCGACATCGGAACAGGCGCCCGTGAGATCGGCTATCTGTTCGGACAGTACAAACGCCTGCGCGGACTTTACGAGGGCGTGCTGACCGGAAAGGGACTTTCGTACGGCGGCTCGCTCGTCCGCAAGGAGGCGACCGGCTACGGACTGCTATACATCACGGATGAGCTGATGAAAAGCCACGGCGATACGCTTTCGGGCAAAACGGTTGCGGTTTCCGGTGCCGGCAACGTCGCAATCTATGCGGCGGAAAAGGCCGCGCAGCTCGGCGCAAAGGTCGTCACGATGAGCGATTCCACCGGCTGGATTTACGATAAAAACGGCATCAACCTTGCCCTCGTCAAGGAAATCAAGGAAGTGAAGCGCGCACGCATCTCCGAATACACCGAAAAGCATCCGGAGGCCGTCTATCAGGCGGGCACCGGCGTTTGGAGCGTCCCCTGCGACATCGCGCTTCCCTGCGCGACACAGAACGAGCTGACGGCAGAGGATGCGAAGCTGCTTGTGAAAAACGGCTGCAAGGCTGTCTGCGAGGGCGCGAACATGCCGACCACCATCGAGGCGACACAGTATCTCATGGAAAACGGCGTGCTCTTTGTCCCCGGCAAAGCGGCAAACGCCGGCGGCGTTGCGACCTCGGCGCTTGAAATGTCGCAGAACAGCGAGCGTCTCTCATGGAGCTTTGAAGAGGTCGATGAAAAGCTGAAAGGCATCATGGCAGGCATTTACAGAAGCATTTCCCAAACGGCGGAGAAATACGGCATGGCCGGCAACTATGTCGCGGGCGCCAATATCGCCGGCTTTGAAAAGGTCGCGGATGCGATGCTCGCACACGGCATCTGTTAAAGAAGCCTATGAACGAAAATCTCACAGAGCATACCGCAGCCCTTATGAAAAAGCGTTTCGGACGCGATTCTCTGCTCGCCCTTGCAACGGCAGAAAACAATATTCCGTTTGTCAGAGCCGTGAACGGCTATTATGAGGACGGTTCTTTCTACGTCATCACATATGCGCGTTCCCAGAAAATGAGGCAGATTGAACGTAATCCGTTCGTCGCCCTCTGCGGCGAACGGTTTACGGCGCACGGATGCGTCGAAAACATCGGAGCTTTATGCGATGAGAAAAACGAGGAACTCCGTTCCAAGCTCAAAGAGATCTTTGCTTCTTGGTATGACAGCGGTCACATTCAAGAAAGCGATCCCGACACATGCATCCTCCGGATTCGTCTGACAGACGGCGTGCTTTTTGACGGCGGCACAAGATATGACATCGATTTTTCACAAAGTGAGAACGAAAGCAAATAGAAAAAAGGCATTTCCGCGGAAGCGGAAATGCCTTTTTCCATGGAAAAACAGAGAAAGCACCGTCAGGCAGGACGGCAGCCTCTCTGTTTTCCGAAGGAGTATATATGAAAAGATTGAACGCATTATGAGGCACTCATGCTCTCCCAAAACCGGCAGAAAGCGCCGTCGATGATCTCATGTCCCTTCTCCGTCGGGTGCATGCCGTCGGCGCAGAGGAGCTTATCATAATCGTGCCTTGTTAAAAACGGCGTGCGCAGGTCGATTATAAGGCAGCCCTTTTCCCGCGCGATATTCTCACACAGACCGGAGTAATATTCCTGCCAGCGATAGATCATATCGGCGCTGCCGAGCCAATGCAGGATATTTTCTCTCGAAAGTCCCTTGCGGCATACCCAAGAGAGGAATTTTTCGGAATCGATCGGCGGAGGCAGCACGACGACCGGCATCGAACCGCAGTCGAACACATAATCGACAAGCTCCGAATACAGCTTTGTGAAGCGTTCCGCAGGCATGACCGGATCATGCTCGGAATCCGGCTCCTCGGCCACTTTTTCCCAATCGAAATTGCAGTCGTTGCTTCCGTATTCGAGAAAGACAAATTCCGGATGGTTTTCCTTCGTCACCGTCTCGCGGATCAGCTCGGAACCTCTGTCCACGGTAAAACCGAACCGGGAATTGTTCTGAATATCCAAATGAAACCGCGCCATCGCGTCGGCAAAGCGTCCGCGATGCATCCGGTATCCGCCCGCCTTTTCATCAAAAATAACACCGCGCAGCACGCTGTCGCCGAACACGAACGCGGCAAAGCTCTTGCCCTTTCCGGCAAGGGAATCTTTTATTTTTGAAAAGTCAAAATTCTTCGGCGTCTTGATATATTTGCTGTTTAGTACTTTTTCCATCGCACACCTCCAAATTTCTGCGGGATTTCGATTGCTTCATCTGGTTTCCAAAACTATTATATACGGTATTTTTCATAATGTCAATGGTTTTTGCAAAAAATATCATCTGTTTTTTTCGACACATCTTGCAATTCCGCATAAAAAATGCTATACTATCCATAATCATAGAGCACACGCTGCAAACGGAAAGCGCCTCTGCCTTTTTCGTTTTACCGCGTCTGTGGGTGTCATGCCTCGACGCGATCTATACCCCTTTTCGATTTTACCGTGTTTTCATTTTACTAAACATAAATGCTTCGCATTTATGGGGTGTCATGCCTCGAAGCGATCTATACCCTTTTTCGATTTTACCGTGTTTTCATTTTGCCAAACATAAATGCTTCGCATTTATGGGGTGTTATAGCCTTGGAGCGATCTATACCCCTTTTCGATTTTACCGTGTTTTCATTTTACTAAACATAAATGCTTCGCATTTATGGGGTAATTTTACCTTATCATTGTGAACCGCAAAATAAGTTTTTATAAACCGTATGGCAAATTTTCACAAAAATTTTGTGAATAAAGAGCATGCGAATACGGCCGGCGCACAGCCGGCATGGAGGAATTTATGGACAAAAAACTTTTTCTCGCGTCCGTCGCCGCCGTATCGGAAATCCATATTCCGAGATGGAACGAGCTGCCCGAATTCGAGCTTTATATGGATCAGGTGATCGGACTTGCGGAAAAAAATCTCGGTGCGCTTTACATCGACGGCAAGGGACTGCTGACACCGTCCATGATCAACAACTACGTCAAAAGCGGCGTCCTGCCGCCGCCGAAAAACAAGCGGTACAACCGAACGCATCTCGCGATTCTGATGATCGTCTGTGCGATGAAGCCGGTCATGGAAATTTCCGCCGTCTCCGACATCATAAGTCGCAGCATCGCGGCAAGCAATATCGAAAATGTACTCGATGAATTTGCCAGAATGTATGAATCCGAGCTTTCCTCTTCCATCAAAAAAGCCAAAATAGCGATCGAAGCCTCCCATAACGACGAGCTTCTCAGCTTTATCGCCATTGAAAATACGTTGAAGGCCAGCGCCGCACGCACGGTCGCCATGCATGCCTATAATTCCATCAAAACGGAACCTCAGGCGGAAACGGATAAAAAGAAAGAGCCTGCGGCTCCGAAAAAGGCCGCGGCTCCCGCAAAACCGAAGAAAAAACCGGCAGAGGCTCCCGCCGAGGCGGAAAATCCCGAAAAATCCGGCGAAAAAAGCGAGGAAGCCCCATAAAAAGTCATAGAAAAAGAATCCTCCGAATAAATATTTTGTAAACGAAAATATTGATTCGGAGGATATTTTTATGTTCGTATACTCTATCCGTTCGGCAACGATAAAATTTATATGTGCGATCGTGCTGTCCGTTGCCGTGCTTATCACGCTCGTCGCCTTGATCCCGACCTACGAGGTCGACGCCAAGCAGACATCCAGCATCTCCTATTCCAAAATTTACGAAAACAGCGACCGCCTGAATTTTATCTCGCAGTTCGGCTGGAAAGTCGAGGAAACGCCGATTGAGGAGGTCGAGGTGACCGTTCCGGAATCGTTCGACAAGGTCTATCTCGGATACAACGAGATGCAGAAAGAGCAAGGGCTTAATCTCGCCAAATACCAAGGAAAAACCGTCACACGATATACCTATAAAGTGACGAACTATCCCGATTATGACGGCACCGTTTATATCAGTCTGCTCGTCTATAAGGATAAGGTCGTCGGAGGCGACGTCTGCTCCGCCGACGTAAACGGATTTGTCCACGGCTTCGCCGCGCCGGAGGCGGAAAGCTAATCTCAATCGGGTATATAACGGCGGAACTCCTGTCTGTGCTGCTTCACCCATGCGACAAAGGAGTCGAGTGTCTCGTCTGAAACCATCCGCAGGTCAAACAGCGTCGCAAAAAAGCTGGTGAACGAGCCGCCATGATATTTTTCCATGAACTCATTCGTCACAAATTCGAGATAATCATGCTTTTTAATCAGCGGATAATAATAGCGCATTTTTCCCTTTTTCTCGGAATACAGAAAGCCCTTTTCGTTCAGACGGTTGAGCATTGTGATGAGTGCCGGCACCGCCCAGCCGCGCTCATGCCCTAATTTTTCCATAATAACCGTAGTCGTAATCGGCGACGGATTGGTCCAAATCACTCGCATTACATCATATTCTGTGTCCGGAAGTCTTTTCATATCGGGTGTCCTCTTTCGTCAAAATTACGGAGCGCCGAGCGCGCAGCTATTTATACGTCCGTATATTTGATATTATACAAAAGAATACCCGGCTTGTCAATAGCATTTTTCCGAATTTTGACACAAAAAAGCGCCCGTTTCCACACGGGTGCTTTTTTTACAAATTTTCAGCAAATCATTTCTTCGCGATGACCTCGATCTCGCAGACCCCGCCCTTCGGCAAGCTCTTTACCGCCACACAGGAACGCGCCGGCAGGCTGATAAAATATGCCGCGTATACCTCGTTGAAAGCGGCAAAATCCGCCATATCGGCAAGATAGCAGGTCGTTTTCACCACATGACCGAATCCAAGCCCCGCCGCGGAGAGAATCGCTTTTATGTTCTCACACGCCTGTTTCGCCTGAGCGCCCACATCCGCGCCGGCAAGCGCGCCCGTTTTGGGATCCAGCCCAAGCTGACCGGACAGAAATATATAGTCTTCGCAGTCGATCGCCTGCGAATAAGGTCCGACCGCCGCCGGAGCGTCATTGGAATGGATAATTTTCATAAAAACCTCCTGAAAATCACAATATAAAAAACCAAGCCGCGTCATGATAAAGGAATCACACATACCCGGTCGTTGCCGCCGAAATCCCGCGAAAACCTGCACGCAAGCCCTCTTTCACGGCAGAGTGCGCCGACCGCTTCACGCTGGTCGTATCCGATTTCAAAGACAAGATAACCGCCGCGCTTCCCATGCCGGGGACATACGTCGAGCAGTCTCCTATAAAACCGAAGACCATCCTCCCCGCCGTCAAGCGCGATAACAGGCTCCGCACGCACCTCCGGCGAAAGCGTCGGAATCACGGCGGATGCCACATACGGGGGATTGGAAACGATGATATCAAAAAGCCCGTCTTCCTCCATGAAATCTCCCTCGAAAACATCCGCATGCACCGGCGAAAACCGCTCGGATAGCCCCAGTCTTCGTGCATTTTCCCGTGCCACCGCCAAAGCGCCGTCCGAAATATCGTAACCGACGGCAGAAGCGTCCCGCATACTCACCAAAACCGACAGCGCGATGCAGCCGCTCCCCGTGCAAATATCGGCAATCCTTGCGCCGGCAGGCGCAAGCGTGATGACGCTTTCACAGATGAGTTCGGTATCTGCCTGCGGTATCAGGCAATCCGGCGTCACATAAAACTTTTGTCCGCAAAACCATGTGTCCCTCAAAATATAGGCAAGAGGCTCCTGCCTTTTCCGACGAAGCAAAATCTCGGAAATCCTGTGACAAACGGATTCCGGCAAAAGCATATCCTCCGACAGCTTCAACGGAAGCTCCTGCGGCGCAAGCGCCAAAGCATGCTCCAAAATCTGCCGGGCTTCATAGTCTGCAAAATCCCCGCACACCGGAGAAAGCTCCTCCCGCAGCCGACGGTAAAGGCCTCTTATCGTCATGCGTCGGAGTTTTCCGATGAGGACGTCTCATCCTCTTGCGGAATCTCGGAGGACGCTGAGGAATTCTCCTCCGAAACCTCGGCGGACGCTTCGGATTCCGTCGGCTCCGCCGGCATCTCCGGCGGAAATTCGTCCGGCATCGCGCTTTTCAGGGAGGCGATTGCCACCTCGATCTGACTTTCGTCCGGCTCTCGGGTGGTAATGCGCTGCATCCAAAGCCCCGGCGCGGAAAGAATCCGAATCAACAGATTGTCATGCTTGCCGGCGTACATCAAAAATTCAAAACCGATTCCGACCGTAAGCGGCAGCAGCAAAAGCTTGCATGCGGTTCTCGCAAATATATTCTCAAACGGGATGAAAAAGCCGATGATAATGCCGATAAGCAGCATGACGAACATAAAGCTCGTGCCGCAGCGCGGATGGAAGCGCCTCTGCTTTTTGACGTTCGCTACCGTCAGCTCTTCCCCGCTTTCATAGCAAAAGATGGATTTGTGCTCCGCGCCGTGATATTCAAAGGTGCGGCGGATATCGGGCATGAGAGACACCAGCAGCATATAGCCGATGAAGATGATAATCCTGAGCACGCCCTCGACCGCGCTCTTCCAAATGCCAAGCTCGCCGCCGAGCGCACTGCCGATGAGTTTTCCAAGCCATGTCGGCAAAAAAATGAAAATGGCAACTGCGAGAAGCACGCCGAGGACAATGGCAAACGGCATCAAAACGTCAAGCGCGGATTTTCCGAACTTCTTTTTCAGCCACTTCTCAAATTTTCCCTCTTCCTCCTCGATTCCAAGCATATTCGCGGAATCGTTCATGGTGGAAAAGGACATTTTCATCGATTCGATAAAGGAAACCACGCCGCGGATAAGCGGCCAGCCCAAGGGCTTATGCTTCTGCCTTGCGGACACAAATTTAGAGGTCTTTGTGCGGATGGTGCCGTCCATCGACCTCACGGAAACCGCGAGATTTTCTCCGCTGCGCATCATCACGCCCTCGATCACCGCCTGCCCGCCGACCTTGCCAAGCCTCGGATTCTTTTCCTTGCATGATTGTTTCATTGACAAAAACCTTTCCGGTTTCGATAAGGATACCTCAAACAAAATAAATTTTAAGCTCACATCCGCAAAATCCGCAAAAAAAGCAAGACCTGCGGCATGTTTTCTTTTATTATATCATAAGATTGTTAACAATTAAATACTTTTTAAAATAAAAAACCGTCTGAACGACGGTTTTTTCCATTTCTTTTTATTAGGTGAACAGATAAGAGACAACGACAATAACGACAAACACAATGGCTACAATCGTCGTCATTTTAGATAAAAACTTACCCTTGCCCGCATTCTTGCCGTTCCGACCGAGATACGTGTCGGTTCCGCCTGCAATCGCACCGGAAAGACCGCGTTTTTTCTTATCCTGCAACATGACAACAACAATCAAAAACAGCGATGCCGCAAGCAAAATAGCACCGAGAACAATCTGTAAAACGCTCATTTCAATCTTCCTTTCCGGCGGATATTCCAGTTTCCGCACGCCCGCCGACTCTTCGGTGCGGACCCTCTTGATTCAAGCATAAATTCCATCAATTTATGATAGCTATGGAGAATTATAGCACAAAAAAAAGGAAATTGCAATAGGTTTCGATAATTTTTACACATTTTCTGCCGCCGATTTTTCCGAGATCAAAAGCGCGGCTCCTCTCCAAGACAGAGACAGCAAATCAAAAGCTGCGCCTTCACCGGCGGATATATCCCTTTTCGACGCCTTCCTCCACCATAGCGCAAACGGTATCCCAAAGCGCGGGAATCGCCTCGCGGATCGGTCCGACTCTGCGGTACACCGCGGCGGAATCGACGTTTCCCATCCGCCACGTGTGTCCCTCGTTGAGGTGATTGGCAAGCAAAGGCTGCAAACGGTCGAGCGCCGCCGCAAAGGAGGCATCCGCCGTCCTTCCCTCGTCAAATTCCTCCCAAAGGGCGCGGAGCGCCGCGCCCTCCGGAATCATCGCAAATATTTTGTCCGCAGCGGCCTCTTCCCGCTCCTTTTGACCAGCCGTCGCCGCCGCGTCGAAGGCGAACGTGTCGCCCGCATACACCTCGACAAGGTCATGAATGAGCGTCATTTTCAGAACGCGCTCCATGTTCACCGGCCGCGCCGCATAGCGCGCCAGCGCAAGCGCCATAACCGAAAGATGCCACGAATGCTCCGCATCGTTCTCATAATGTGAGCCGTCATACGTCAGGGAACGGCGCTGAATGCTTTTCATTTTGTCGATCTCGACGATAAAATCAAGCGCTTCCGAAGCACCGTCCGTCATACCGATTTTCTCCGCTGCGCTCATACGCCGGAATAAGCCGCAAAACCGCCGTCCACCGGAACGACGACGCCGTTGACAAAGCCGGACGCCGCGTTGTCACAGAGCCAAAGGAGCGTTCCCGTCAGGTCCTCCGGCGTTCCGAATTTACCCATCGGCGTGTGCGCGATGATTTTTTCCGCACGCGCGGTATAAGAACCGTCGGGATTCAGCAGCAGCGAGGTATTCTGATTGGTGATGAAAAATCCGGGCGCAATCGCGTTGACGCGAATGCCCACCTTCGCGAAGTGAACGGCGAGCCACTGCGTAAAATTGGAGACCGCCGCTTTCGCACCGGAATACGCCGGAATCCTCGTCAGCGGACGGAAGCTGTTCATGCTGGAAACATTGATAATCGTCGAGCCGGGCTTTTTCGCCATATCGATTGCAAAAACCTGCGTCGGAATCAGCGTGCCGAGGAAGTTGAGGTTGAACACAAACTCGATGCCCGCGGGATCGAGATCGAAAAACGTCTTGACACCCTCGACCGCGCCGTCGAGGTCTGCCGGTTCAAGATAATCCTTTGTCGTCGTGCCGCGGGGATTGTTCCCGCCCGCGCCGTTGAGCAGAATGTCGCAGGTTCCGAGCTTCTCCGCAATCTCCTTTTTGGCAGCCTCCATCGAATCGCGTTCGAGCACATTGGCGGCAACGCCGATGGCGTTTCCTCCGTCCTCACGGATTTCCCTTGCAACCTGCTCCGCGGCGTCCAGTCTGAGGTCACAGACCGCGACACCCGCGCCGCATGCGGCCAGCGTCTTGGCAAAGCCGGAGCAAAGCACGCCGCCTCCCCCCGTGACGACCGCGACCTTTCCCTTCAAATCGATTTCAAACGGAAGCTTCATCTTCTTCACCCTTTCCGCATAAAAAGCGGAATATCCTTTCTTTTTATACTTTTATATAAATGATTTTATGATTTTGTATAAGTCTTCGGCATCCCCCGCCACATAGGCGGCGCCCGCTTTTTTGAGGACATCCTCGCCGCGGTACCCCCAAGAAACGCCGATGGGAAGCATTCCGGCGTTTTTCGCCGTCATCATATCGACGTCGGCATCGCCAATGAGCGTCGTCTCCTCCGGCTTCACATCAAAATTCTCAACAATCATAAAAGCCCGCGCCGGATTCGGCTTCACCGGTACCTCCTTGACAGCCCCCCATATCGCATCAAAGGCACCCGGAAAAAGCGCTTCGGTCATCTCGCCGACATGCTCATGCTCCTTATTGGACAGTACAGCAAGCTTTATCCCCAACGCACGAAGCTTCGCCAGCAGCTCAGCAATACCGTCATATGCAGTCGTTTTATCAAAATAATGCTCGGCATAGGCGCTAAAATAGGCTTCGGTCGCCTCATTCATGCGTACCTCATCAAAATCATCCGGCAAACACAGCCGAATAAAGCCTGCGTTATACACCGCATCAAGAACTTCCTTTTCCGTAATCGGCTCATATCCCAAACATGCGCGCATCAAGTTTACAGAAGTATGCCAATCCGGCAGCGTATTGGCCAACGTTCCGTCAAAATCAAAAATTGCCGCTTTTATCATCAGCAATATCTCCTTATATGCGATTTCAGCTCCCTTTCAATATCTTCTCCGAAAACGGCACAATCCCTTTCAGCTAACGAAAACAATGTAAAAGCTTTTATATTTTCTGCTTAGCATCTGTTGGCCGCAATGTTTGAATACGGTACCAAGATTTATGTAGAAAACCATCATACTTTCATCCCATTATGGCAATAGCGCATTTTATATTTTCACCATTTCCATACATAAGGAGAATTTTCGGTTGCCATGCTTTTATATGATGGCTTTTGTAATCCTATACAATTCCTCCGAGTTAGCTGCCACATAGGCAGCGCCCGCTTTTTTGAGGACATCCTCGCTGCGGTACCCCCAAGAAACGCCGATGGGAAGCATTCCGGCGTTTTTCGCCGTCATCATATCGACGTCGGAATCCCCGACAAATGCCACCTCCTCCGGTTTCACGCCGAAATCCCGTGCGATCATAAAGGCACGGGCAGGGTCCGGCTTTACCGGCACGCCTTCCACCGTTCCCCATATCGCGTCGAACGCGCCCGGAAAAAGTGTCTCGGTCATCTCGCCGACATGCTCGTTGTCCTTATTGGACATGACGGCAAGCCGGATGCCGTCCGCCCGAAGTCTTGCCAAAAGGCCGGCAACGCCCTCATACGGCGCCGTTTTGTCGAGATAATATTTGGCGTATGCGGCAAAATAAGCCTCCACGGCCTCGTCCATACGCGCCTCGTCAAAATCGTCCGGCAGGCAAAGCCGGATAAACCGCACCGTCGCGTTGTTCACCGCGTGCAGGACTTCCTTTTCCGTAATCGGCTCATATCCGAAATGCGCGCGCATCAGGTTCAGCGAGGTACACAGGTCCGGCAGCGTATTGGCCAGCGTTCCGTCAAAATCAAAAATTGCCGCTTTTATCATCGTTTCATTTTCCTTATATAATCGGTATTTCCGTATTATTGTACCAAACAACCGCATATTTGTCCATAGAAAATGAAAAAAATATTTGAAAAGTTCTCTTTTGGAGCGCATCCGAACATCGGATTCATTGACTTTATTGCCCGAATATGTTATATTGATAGATAAATTCGGCAGCAGCCGGTACAGGGAGGCAGCAATGGCAGAAGCAAAAACCTATTTCGCGGAATTTCCGGCGCTTTCGGACAGCGCCGCCATCGAGAATAGAATCCATGAAGTGTCAGAAGCGCGCCGGGAGCGCATCCGGACGGCCAAAAGACCGGAAACCCAAGCATCTCTGCTCGCGGCCGGCCTGATTCTCAACGCGGTCATGAAAAAGGAATTTGGGCTGTCGGAGTTCAAAATCGAAATCGGAGAGCACGGAAAGCCGTATCTTGCCGACCACAGGGAGATTCATTTCAACCTTTCCCACAGCGCGGCGGTCGTCGCATGCACCGTCTCCGATGTGGAATGCGGCGTCGATGTCGAAAAAATCGAGGCTTCGCACAACATGATGGGCATCGCCAACCGGTTCTTTTCCCTGCCCGAATATAACGCGATGCTGCTGTCGCAGAATCCGAAAGAGGCATTCTGCCGGCTGTGGACGCTGCGGGAAAGCTATGTCAAAATGCGCGGAATGGGCTTCGATATCGGACTTTCCACGCTCCGCTGCGATTTCCACCGCGGCGTATGCTCGATTTACCAAGACGGAATTTTGCAGACCGACGCATTTTTCCATGAGTTCCGCAACATTTACGGCTATCGCGGCGCAGTATGCACCGCGAAGGAAGCCACACATGAAATCAGCCGGATTGAAATTTGAACGTCAAGCCGCGAAAAGCGCCGGATCCCCGCACGTCTTTCCTTTTACAGAAGCATAAACCAACAGCAAAACGGAAGCTCCTTATTTTGATAAGGCGCTTCCGTTTTTTCGGGAAAAAGAACGTCCGCCGCAAGCGGCGGATGCGTGTTTTTAATCTCTCAGATATTTCTTCTGCAGCATATCCGCCACCTTGGCCAGCAAAGCGACGATAATCATGGAGGCGATGCCGCTGACAAGCATGGACAGTGCGCATCCGATCGACGCGACAATGACCACCTCGCGTTCATATTTCAGCACATATATCTTGAACAGATAACGGATAACAGGCTCCGTCAGCACGTTGACCACCGTGGAAAGCGCCGCGACTGCGGCATATCTCCCGATAAGCCCTCCTGCGGAGATTTCCGTTTTTCTGCGAAACAGAAGTCCCGCAAAAAATCCCGCGGCCATGCCGAGAATCGCTTTTGCAATCAGCGTCGGAAAAGCGGAGGTGAAATATCCCGTAAGTAAATCGGACAGCATAAGGCCGACGCCGCCCACCGCCGCGCCGTAAACGGGTCCCAGCATGATTCCCGCAAGAATGACAAAAGCGTGACCGACATATATTTTTCCCGTACTATCGCCGATCGGGATTTCGAGCCGCAGATAGTCAAAGCAAATCAGCGCAAGCGCGGCAAGCATCGCGGCAATCACAAGTCGGCGCAGATAAAGTTTTCTTTTGTTCACAGTAAGCTCCTCCCGGGCGGCTGTCAGAGCACGCTGCCGCCCGCACTTGATTTTTAGGATGATATGGAGTATACTGCAATATTGGATATAGAAAAATATCCAATATTATATTATTTTATCATACCAGATTTCAAAATCAGGAGAGTCGGTCATGCTCACTTATATCTTGGAAAAAAAGAAAGGCGAGGCGCTTTATCGCTCGCTGTATCAGAAAATAAAGGAGGATATCGTCTCCGGCAGGCTCCGCTCCGGCGAAAAGCTGCCCTCAAAGCGAGCAATGGCGGAGCATCTCGGCGTCAGCTGCATCACGGTCGAAAACGCATACGAACAGCTCATTGCCGAAGGATATCTCCGTCCCGCGCAAAGAAAAGGATATTTTGTCGAGGAAATCCTGCCGTATCCGCATCCGGCGGCAAAGCCGGTGCGGCATCTGCCGGAGGGCTGCGAAAAGCCGTCGGAAAGCTCCGATGTTCCGGTCGAGCTGGACCTTGCGGACACCTCGGCAGACCCCGCCCGCTTCCCTTTCTCCATATGGATCAAGCTTTTGCGGCGGGTAACGCTCGACTGCCAAAAGGCGCTTTTGCGTCCGGTTCCGTACAACGGGATTCCGGAGCTGCGGGAGGTCATCGCGGAGGATATCCGCCGCTCCCGCGGCATCGAAGCCTCGCCGGAACAAATCGTGCTGGGCGCCGGCACGGAATCCCTCTACAATTTATTGCTTCTCTTTTTCGGAAAGGAGAAGCGGTACGCGATCGAGAACCCCGGTTATCCGAAAATCCGAAAAATCTATCGGGCGGCAGGCGCGGATATCCGCGGAATTCCGCTCGACGATTCCGGCGTGAGCTTGGAAGCGCTGAACGAATCGGATGCCGATATCCTGCATATCTCGCCTTCCCATCATTTTCCGACCGGAATCGTCATGCCCGCAAAACGGCGGCATGAGCTTTACGGCTGGGCGATGGAAAAGAAAGAGCGCTATATCATAGAGGACGATTATGATTCCGAATTCGGATATTATGCGAAGCCCATTCCCGCGATACGAAGCATCGACCGCTCGGGGAAAATTCTCTATATGAATACCTTCACCAAAACGCTCGCGCCGTCCCTCCGTATCAGCTATATGGTGCTGCCGGAGGAAATCGCGAAAGCCTTTCGGGAAAAGCTCGGCTTCTTTTCCTGTCCGGTGCCGAGCTTTGAACAATATACCCTCGCTTCTTTTATCGCGGAGGGCTATTTCGACCGACACATCAGCCGCATGCGCAAATATTACAGAGAGGTTCGCAGGCTTTTGACGGACGGACTTGGCGGCGCCGTTTCCTCAGGGAAAATTCAAATACGCGGAAAGGATTCCGGTCTGCATTTTCTCATGACGGTCGATACCACGCGTTCCGACGCGGAGCTATGCCGCCTCTTTCGAGGGCATGGCGTCAAAATCCGGGCGCTTTCGGAATTTATGTTCGAGAAAAAAAGCGATACGCACACGCTTCTTGTCAACGATTCGTCTCTTTCGCCGGAGAGTGCCGCGGGAGCGGCGAAAAAAATTCTCGAATGCCTTTCCGACTGCTGAACATGCCCTTGCACGGAATACCGTCCGCCAAAAGGCGGAACCGCTACGGAAAAGCGTCTTGCACAAAAACAAAATTCCCCGATCAATCGCGTGTTCCATAGGGATTTTTCAGACGACGTAAAAGACTAACAAAATTTTCTTTGTTAGTCTTTATTTTTGTTTTGCAAATCACACACCTTTGCTCGCAAAGCATAGTGTGCTACCCTTTGAACAAGTAGTTGTTAAAACTACATTTATCTTTAATCAGTATAGGTGAAAAGCTCCCAAGGGATATCGACTTGTTTTTTCTCGCTTAAAATTTCATCAATATGTAATAATAATGGAAAATCTTCCTTTTTAAGAGTACCCTTTTTAATATTGATTTTTATTGCCTTTGCAACTCTTACGGCAACCACTAAAGATTCAAGCGTAACGCCTTTTAATTCTGCTTTTGCTTGGTCAATATCAAGGCCTTTTCCAAGCAAAACGCCGACAAGTCTTGTTCTGCCACCGTAAACGGTAACGTATAAATCGCCAACTCCTACGCAAAGGTTATTCAACGAGAGTGCATTTTGGAATTGTAAAAGTTTATACATTTCTTTTGTCGCTTGACCAAAAACAGCCGCTTGAGAGTTAAAATGTAAGGTATTGTCTTTGAAATTCTTTTGGTTTAATCCAATCGTAAGTGCTATACCTAACGCATATCCGTTTTTAAGAGCAACAGCGCTTTCAATTCCTACGACGTCGGTCGTGATACTTATATGGTAATAATCCGTTTGCATTATTTCTTTTAAGTATTGCAATACTTTTATATCATCGCCACAAAAAGTAACTTCGGTTTGGTCGTGCACCACCAATTCATAGCTTGTACAAGGCCCGCCGATTGCATTAAGCGAAAGAGATTTATTGATGGATTTTAGTTTCTCTTTCCAAAAGCTTGGATAAGTGAATAATTTCCCGTCGGGTGTATCTATAAGCCCTTTTGTAACGGTAAGTACTACTGCGGTTTCGGGGATAACGGGCAAAACCTTATCTGCAAACCAATCTACACCAAAGCTGCTAACGCCGCCAATAACGACGTTTGCGCCAACCAACGCCTTTTCTAACTCTTCAATTTGAAAAAATTCTATTCCCTTTGGGAATGGGATATCAAATTTAGGATGTTTATTATTTTGTAAACATTCATCGATTATTTCTCTATCCAAGTGCGTCCCAACGATTCTTACTGTGTGTCCGTTTTCTCTTGCGGGAAATGCAAGTGCCGACCCCATCATACCCGCGCCAACTATCGTTACAATTGCCATAAATACTCCTTATAATAAAATGAAAAATTTGAAAATTGTGATATAATCATACTATATATTGAACACGAAATCAAGCAGTTTTTTTGTGGCGCAGTTTTTGAAAGATTTTCAAACTTTGCCAAAAGGAGAGTTTATGACTTTATATGAATGACAAAATAAAATTTTAATTTTTTACAGCAACGGCAATTTGCAACGATTAAGAAATTGAGTAAAATCGTGTGAACGAGCGAATCTTCCATTCATCGCGACTTAAAGGTGTTAGAAAGCAAAGGCTTCGTTAAAGGAGAGTTTTTATAAAAGCCGATCCGGCGTTATAAAACCGTAAGCAATACCGCCGACAGAAGCAAAAGGCAAGAGGCGGTGCCAAGCATGCCGACCGCCATGCCGCGCTTTCCGGTGCGTCCAAAGAGCCGGCGCGCCACAAAGGAAACGGCCGCGCAAAGTGCATCCCATATCACCGCAAACGGAGCCAGCAGCACAAGCAAAATCGAAAGCATGAGCTTCTTTCTCCGACTCTCTTTCCGGAGCGGCGCGCCGCTTTTCCGGTATGGTGACGCAGCGCGCACCGGACATTCGACCGAATAGGAATATACCTTGCACCCTTCTATTATTCTATAATCACAGTTTCCCATAGCTACACCTCAAATTTTACCGTTCAATGCTGTTTGCAAGACAATTATACGACCTTTTACGGTAATTGTCAAGTGGTTTTGCGGAGTTTTTTACCTCAAAATATAATTTTTTCAAAAATCCTCTTTACAATTCGGAATTTCCATGATAAAATATTACCGTAAAATATAATTTTGGAGGTTTTCTGTCATGGAATGGCTCGAAAACATCAAAAAGCTCAAAAAAGAAAAAGGACTGACCAATGAATCTCTGTCCGAAAAATCGGGGATATCCGTCGGGACGCTCAATAAGCTTCTCAGCGGCGCAACGACGGACCCCAAGCTCTCCACCCTGCGCCCGCTTGCGGATGCGCTGGAGGTGTCCCTCGACGAGCTGCTCGCTATCCGAAAGGAAAACACACCGGGACTGCCTGCCGCGCTCGCCGCAAAATACGGAGAGCTCGACGACTCCGGGCGGGAAACGGTAGAGTATATCATCAATAAGGAACATGAGCGCGTCATGAAAGACCGCGCGGCGAAGCCCTATTCACTGGAAACGCCGGCCGTCAGACGTTTGAAGCTCTACAACATCGCAGTTTCCGCCGGTACCGGTTCCTATCTCGCGGACGGCGATTACAGCGAAATCTCCGTCTATGCCAACGCTAAAACGGACGCCGCGGATTTCGCGGTGAGGGTATACGGCGACAGCATGTCGCCGCGGTATGAAAGCGGCGATATCCTGCTCGTTTCCAAAACCGACGAAATCGACAGAGGCGAGCTCGGCATCTTCTCGCTCAACGGAGAAAGCTACTTCAAAAAATATGGCGGCGACAGGCTCATTTCCCTCAATCCGGCATACCGCGACATGCTCTTAAACAGCCATGACGAAATCGTCTGCTTCGGCAAGGTAATCGGACGGCTGAAAAAATAAGGGCATCGGAAAATGCAGAAAAGAGCGGCATCCGGACATAAAGAGCAGAAATTGCAATCAATGATCGGTGCTGTATTGCCAAAACCGATGATTCTCCGAGGAATTTCCGGCAGCGGCAAGACCACGGCGGCGGGAGCCTTGCAGAAAAATTCGGCAGAACTACGTGGTCATTTCGCAAAAGGACGTCTCACGTCAGGGGTCAGGAACGGTAGCCGCGCTTCCCTTGCTCACTTTACTTTTGCAATACGGGAAGCAGCATTCCGAGGTGACAATTCCGGAGGACATTTGGGATTCCGAATGCTCGGAAAGCAATAACAACACAGATTATCAGCAAAAACGCAGCCGGGAAAATCCACAAAGCCGATCAAAGGAGAACCCTTCCATGATTCAAAAAATGCCGACCCATTGCGGCGACGACACGACGTCCTCCTGTGTCATCGCCGGCGATTATATTTTTCTTGCCCATCACGGCGGCGGACAAGCTGTAAATGATATCATCCACCAAACACGCGCGACCTTGGAAAGCATGGCACACACATTGTCGACCGCCGGAGCCACGCTTGACGATTTGGTCCAAGTGAATTTTTATATCAAAAACGCTGCCGATTTCCGCCGCGGCAGAGACGTATTTAAGGAGTATTTCAAAAACGGCGCTCCCGCGAGAATGACGGTCGTAACCGAATTTGTGGGTCCAAACTGTCTGTGCCAAATGGACGGTATCGCATATAAACCGGCAGCGAAATAAAGGATAGGCACGATATGGCGCCGTCATGTCGGCGGTTTCAGAAAAATCGAGGCTTCGGCTATTTTCTCGGCAGACAGAGCCCCGCACATTCCGTTTCCTCCCGCACCTCCCGGCGCAGCCAAACCACGGCGGAAAGGTTGAGCACGGTCATGACCGCGACGGAAATATCGGAAAACTTCCAAACCATGCTTTGTGACAGCACCGCGCCGAGAAGCGTCACCGCGCAATAGGCGGCAAGATATACACGCTCCGCTTTTTTGGAAGCCGTGAAGTAGCCAAGGCAGGTTTTTCCGTAATACGCCCAGCAGATGACCGTCGCAAACGCGAACAGCAGAATCGACGCGCTGATCAGATATGCGGCTTTCTTGCCGTAATATTTGGAAAAGGAATAAATCACGAGCAGCATGCCGTTATCCGTGATAAATTCGCCGTCGCTTGCAAGGAGGATGACAAGTCCGGTCAGCGTACACATGACAATCGTATCGAAAAACACCTCAAAAATCCCGAGGAGTCCCTGCTTTGCGGGGATTTTTGTGTCGGAATTGACATGCGCCATCGGCGCGGTCCCGCATCCCGCTTCATGCGTGAAGGAGCCTTTGGCAACACCGTGACGCAGCGCGCCGGAAAGGAGAAATCCGACGACTCCCCCGGAGGCGGCGGAGACGGAAAATGCACCTTGCAGGATGGTACGCATCACCTCGGGAATCCTGCCGGCGTCGAGAATGACGGCGCGAACCGAAATAAACAGATACACCGCGCTCACCACGGGAATCGCCACGGCGGTCACGCGGGAAATCCCCTTGAAGCCTCCGAAAATGACGACGGCACAAATCACGGCGGTGACAATGCCGAAAATGGGCTTTGAAAAATTGAAGGTCGACGATGCCGCGTCCGACGCCGCGTTCATCTGGACGATATTGCCCATCGAAAACGAGGAAAGAAGCCCGAGCATGGCAAAAACCGCAGCAAAAATGCTGCCCGTTTTTCCGCCGATGCCGTTTTTCATATAATACATCGGACCGCCCCGCACACCCTCGCCCTCACCGGAGCGGTAACGCATGGCAAGCACAATTTCGGCGTATTTGAGTATCATGGAAAGCAGTGCGGATATCCACATCCAAAAAAGCGCGCCCGGACCGCCCATCACGATTGCGACGGCAACGCCGACGATATTCCCGACACCGAGCGTTCCCGCAAGGGAGACGGACAGGGCGACAAGCGGCGAGGTTTTGCCGGCGCCCTCACGGGAAAACATCAGCTTTATGCTTTTCCAAGGATGCAAAAGGTAGAATCCGCCGAGATATACCGTAAAATAAAGTCCGCAGCCGACGAGAATCAGCGGCAGAAGGATGCCGACGCCGGCATCACAAAGCTTGCCAAGAAAGGTCAATACACGCACCTCTTTCCGGATTTTTTCTCCATATGTATATGCAAGCGGCGGGAAAATCTTTCCGTTCCCTTTCTCTTTTCCGTGATATTCGACAAAATTAGCACTCACATTCCGCCAAATATGAATTTAATGTTAAAAATAAAAATTTTTTCAAAAAACCCTTGATTTTTTTGTGCAGGCGTATTAGAATAGGCGTAGCAATTAGCACTCGACCAAATCGAGTGCCAACAAATCGCTGAACAATATATCATATAAAAATCAAAACGGAGGATTCACATCATGAAACTGAAACCCTTGGCAGACCGCGTTGTGGTAAAGATGGTCGAAGCGGAAGAGACCACCAAAAGCGGTATCATTCTCACCGCTTCCGCAAAAGAAAAGCCGCAGGTCGCGGAAGTGATTGCGGTAGGTCCCGGCGCGGAAAAGGACGGCAAGACCGTTCCGATGTCCGTAAAGGTCGGAGACCGCGTCATCACCAGCAAATATTCCGGCACGGAAATCAAAATCGACGGTACGGAATATATCATCGTCTCGCAAAACGACATTCTTGCAGTTGTTGAATAAGGATTTATAAGGAGGATTTTCATCATGGCAAAGGATATCATATACGGCGTGGAAGCCAGAAACGCCCTTCTCCGCGGAGTGGATAAGCTCGCGGATACGGTAAAAATCACAATGGGACCGAAAGGCAGAAACGTCGTTCTCGACAAAAAATACGGCGCTCCGCTGATTACAAACGACGGCGTCACCATCGCCAAGGAAATCGAGCTTGAGGACGCGGCGGAAAATATGGGCGCGCAGCTCGTCAAGGAAGTCGCCACCAAGACAAACGATGCGGCGGGCGACGGTACCACGACCGCAACGCTTCTCGCGCAGGCTTTCATTCATGAGGGCATGAAAAACGTCGCCGCAGGCGCCAATCCGATGGTGCTCAGAAAAGGCATCTCCAAGGCGGTTGACAAAGCGGTGGAAAGCCTTGTCAAGAATTCCAAGAAAGTCAACGGCTCCGACGACATCGCAAGAGTCGGCACCATTTCCGCCGGCGACGAGGTGATCGGCAAGCTGATCGCGGACGCAATGGAAAAGGTCACGGCAGACGGCGTTATCACGGTCGAGGAATCCAAATCGGCGGAAACCTACTGCGAGGTCGTCGAGGGCATGCAGTTCGACCGCGGTTATATCTCCCCTTATATGGCAACCGATACGGATAAAATGGAGGCTGTCATCGACGACGCGCTCATCCTCATCACGGACAAGAAAATTTCCAACATTCAGGATCTTCTCCCCCTGCTCGAACAGATCGTCAAGACCGGTCAGAAGCTCGTGATTGTCGCCGAGGATATCGAGGGCGAAGCGCTCACGACGCTCATTCTCAATAAGCTGCGCGGCACTTTCACCTGCGTCGGCGTAAAGGCGCCTGGCTTCGGCGACAGACGCAAGGAGATGCTCCGCGATATCGCAATCCTTACCGGAGGTGAGGTCATCACAAGCGAACTCGGACTGGAGCTGAAAGACGCCACAATGGAACAGCTCGGACACGCCCGTCAGGTCAAGGTCAACAAGGACAACACCATCATTGTGGACGGCGCAGGCGATTCCGAAGCCATCAAAGCGCGCGTCGCTCAGATTCGCGCCGCAATCGAGACCACAACGTCCGAATTTGACAAAGAGAAACTTCAAGAGCGTCTCGCGAAGCTCGCCGGCGGCGTAGCCGTCATCAAGGTAGGCGCGGCAACCGAAATCGAAATGAAAGAAAAGAAGCTCCGCATCGAAGATGCGCTCAACGCGACCAGAGCCGCTGTTGAAGAAGGCATTGTATGCGGCGGCGGCGTGGCATTCCTCAGCGTCATCAAGGATGTAAAGACGATTCTTTCCTCGGTTGACGGTGATGAAAAGACCGGTGTGAAAATCGTCCTCAAAGCTTTGGAGGAGCCGGTTCGTCAGATCGCAGCCAATGCCGGCTTTGAAGGCGCTGTCGTTATCGACAAGATTCTCACGAGAAATAAATTCGGCTTCGGCTTTGATGCCTATAACGAGAAATTCGTCGATATGTTCGAGGCCGGTATCATTGACCCGACCAAGGTATCGAGATGCGCACTCCAAAATGCGGCATCCGTCGCGGCAACGGTTCTCACCACGGAAGCGCTTGTTGTCGATATCAAGGAACCCGAACCGGCAGCTCCGGCCGGCGGCGCTCCCGGCATGGGCGGAATGTATTGATAAGCCTGAAATCAAAAATCGCACCGGAAACTCCGGTGCGGTTTTCTTTTTTCTCCTTTGAAAAGGAGAAGATACGTGCTTTTCTCACTGAGGAGAAAAGCACCAAAAGACTCACC
>ERZ1673738.155-NODE-155-length-133297-cov-30.753096_pt1 | contig 133297 bp, 125 predicted proteins | sample MGYA00580198_ERZ1673738 | MGnify/ENA primary metagenome ERZ1673738 (study PRJEB41218, sample SAMN15661784) | gut metagenome | host: Homo sapiens | place: Canada: London | collected 2015-08-20/2019-03-30 | study: EMG produced TPA metagenomics assembly of... | reverse complement strand
AGAGCGAATAAATGTCAAAAGGCGTGCGGTAGATTTGGCGCTTTTTGACAAACGGGACTGCCGCTCGAAACATTCCTGGAAACACCGATTGCCGATTTGTTCTGAGAAAATTGGTGCAAGACGAGGAAGCCCAATGACCGACAATGCGCAACATGCCGACCTCAAAAGTATGTGGAGCGGATGGATTTCGCTCGTGCTGTTTGTTCTGCTGATTCCACTGAGCAATTGGGTGATAGTGAACCTTGGTGTCGTCTGCCCGCCCGGCGAACCTTGTCTTGTGCCGGTTCTGCCTGGTCTGTGGGCACCTTCGACCGTGTTGTTGGCCGGTTTCAGTTTGGTGCTTCGCGATGTCGTGCATCATTGTCTGGGCTGGCGCTGGGCGTTGGCTTCCATCTTTTTCGGAGCGGTGCTCTCGGGTTTTATTTCCGATCCTTCGCTCGTGGTTGCATCGGTGAGCGCTTTCCTTTTTGCGGAATTGGCTGACTTTGCGGTGTACGCACCGATGAAAAAGCGCTATCCGGCGACAGCAGTCATTGTTTCCGGTCTTGTCGGCTCTGCGGTGGACTCCGCCATTTTCCTGACACTTGCCTTCGGTTCTGTCGAATACCTGTTTGGGCAGGTTTTGGGCAAGTTCTGGATCAATCTGCTGGCGGGCGTGGCGATTGCCGTGTGGCGGCACCGCAAACAGAGCGTTATTGCGATTCAGGCTTGAGTCGGTTGATTTGAAAGGGAAAATTAACGTTTCCCTGAACGGTTGTCTTTGCTACAATCTCGCACCACTTTCAAAAAAAACTTCTGCGCCGGATTGTTCTGCCGGTGGCGGTCACAAGGAAACCATATGTCCCATATCGGTGAGCTGGGCGACATCAAGCGCCCGTTGAGCGGCTGGCTCTCGCTCGTTTTGTTTGTTCTGATGATCCCCTTGACGAACTGGGTGATCATGAACGTCGGCCTCGTTTGCCCGGCCGACGGTCCTTGTCTGATTCCCGTTTGGCCCGGTTTATGGGCGCCTTCCGGCGTGCTGCTTGCCGGGTTCAGTCTGGTGCTGCGCGACGTTGTGCATCATTGCCTGGGCTGGCGCTGGGCGCTGATTTCGATTTTTGCCGGTGCCGCGCTCTCCGGGCTCATTTCCGAACCCGCTCTGGTCATTGCTTCGGTCTGTGCTTTCTTGTTTGCGGAACTCGCTGACTTTGCCGTTTATGCTCCCATGAAGAAGCGCTATCCGGCCATGGCCGTGATTGCCTCGGGGCTGGCCGGTTCCGTGGTTGACTCCGCGATTTTCCTGTCTCTGGCTTTCGGCTCCATTGAGTTTTTGGCCGGACAGGTGCTCGGCAAGTTCTGGATGAGTCTGATTGCCGGCGCCTTGATCGTAGCCTGGAGACGACTCAAGACGCATACGGTCCACGAACACCTGCAGATCCAGTAACTCGGACACATTCTCAAGAAAAGCGGCGGTTAAGACAGTTCGGGCACAATTGCTCGAACTTGATCTAACCGCCTTTTTTGTATCCGATGATCGCGCAAAACAACACACCCAAGACCGCCGTTCTCATCTGCAACACCGGTTCGCCTGCCGCTCCGACCAAAGAAGCAGTGGCGAAGTATCTTGCGGAATTCCTCGGTGATCGGCGTGTGGTGGAAATGAATCCGCTCATTTGGCAGCCGATTCTGCGCGGCATCATTATTCCCCGTCGCGCGCAGGCTTCTGCCGATCGCTACAAGACGGTGTGGACGCAAAAAGGGTCTCCCTTGGTGGCGGTGACCTCCGACACGGCACAAGGCCTGCAGAAGGCGCTGGGCGACGAATTCATCGTGTCCTGGGCGATGTGTTACGGCGTGCAGAGAATCGATGAAGAACTCCTTCGGATTGCCGAACAAAAACCCGAGCGCATCGTTGTTCTGCCGCTATATGCGCAATACGCCACGCAGACGACGGAGGCAGTGTTCGATGCGGTGCGACGCGTGCAAAAGAAGGTTCGCGATTTGCCTTGCGTTGTTACGATTTCTCATTACTTCGAAGAAGACGCCTACATTGAGGCGCTTGCCGCTCGCGTGCGTGCGCATTGGGAAAAAATGGGTGATCTCGGAGACGAGGGCAAGCTCATGATGAGCTTTCACAGTATTCCGGCGGTTTCGACCGAACGCGGCGATCCGTACGAGGCACAGTGTAAGCAGACGGCGGAAAAGCTGCGACTTGCGTTGGGTTTGAAGAAAGATCAGGTTGTCCAAGTATTCCAGAGCAAATTTGGGAAAGCGAAGTGGTTGGAGCCTTTTGCCGTCGATACGGCTCCCGAACTGGGCCGACAGGGCTTGAAGCGCCTTGATGTGATTTGCCCGGGATTTGCCGCGGATTGCCTGGAGACGCTTGAAGAAATTGCCACGGAACTGCGCTCTTTTTATGAGCAGGCGGGCGGCAGCGGGTTTCACTATATCCCTTGCCTGAACGCGCAGGACGATGCGGTGGCCCTTTACGCCGAGATCGTTCGCAAGGCTCTGTCGAAGGCCTGAAAATCCGCTTCAGCTGAACTTTTTGCCTGCGACGGCTTGAAAAGAGCAAACCCAATCCCCATATAAGAGCCATCTTTCAAGCATCCCTTTTGCAAGAACATCTTTATGGCTCAAGAAGACACCAAGCAGGAACAGGTTAATCCTGCCGACGAATTGAAGAAAGCAGCCGAAGCTGCGGAGCAGGCGCAGGGTTCTGAACTGCCTCCGGAACTCGGCATCGAACCCGAAGGCGCAGAAGCCTCGCTCGAAGAGCAGCTTGCCGCGGCGACGGCCAAAGCGGCTGAGAATTTTGATCTTTACGTGCGTGCGGTTGCCGAAATGGAAAACGTGCGTCGCCGTGCCGCCGAAGACGTTTCCAAGGCGCAGAAGTTCAGCATCGAGAAGTTTGCCAAGAACCTGCTTCCGGTGATGGATTCGCTTGAAAAGGCGATCGAAATGACCGCCGAAATCGAAGGCCCGATGCGGGAGGGCATTCTCGCGACGCACCGTCAGCTCGTGCATGCGCTTGAAATGAGCGGCATGACCGTCATCGATCCGAAGGACGCCAAGTTTGATCCCAACACGCAGCAGGCCATTGCCATGGTGCCTGCCGTCGAAGGCAAGAGCGCGGGCGACGTTGCTCAGGTCTTTCAGCACGGCTGGAAGATTCACGAACGCGTGCTCCGTCCGGCTATGGTGAGCGTGGTTCAAGGCTAGAAACTTCATCGACACAAAATTTTTCAGACGCCCCGTTGAATTTTCTCGGGGCGTCCCCATATAGGGGGTATGGCGCGGCAGGCGGCGCTGAAAAAGAGCTTCCTGCGGTACGCGTAAGAGTTTCAGATCACGGTCGAAAACCTTCTCCCGTCGGTGGATGCGGAAAAGGTACGGCCCAACAGAGAATCAAGAGGAAAAAGAACAATGTCTAAGATCATCGGTATTGACCTTGGCACCACCAACTCGGCTGTGGCCATCATGGAAGGCGACAAGGTTCGTGTGATCGAAAATTCCGAAGGCGCTCGTACGACGCCTTCCATCGTTGCCTACATGGAAAACGGCGAGATTCTTGTCGGCGCAACCGCCAAGCGTCAGGCCGTGACCAACCCGAAGAACACGCTGTTTGCCGTCAAGCGCTTGATCGGCCGTCGCTACGAAGACGCCGAAGTGCAGAAGGACGTGCAGCGTGCTCCGTTTAAGATCATTCGCGCCGACAACGGCGACGCCTGGGTGCAGGTGATGGGCGACAAGAAGCTTGCTCCGCAGCAGGTTTCCGCCGAAGTGCTCCGCAAGATGAAGAAGACCGCCGAAGACTACCTCGGCGAACCCGTGACCGAAGCCGTGATCACGGTTCCGGCTTACTTCAACGACAGCCAGCGTCAGGCCACGAAGGATGCCGGCCGCATCGCCGGTCTCGAAGTCAAGCGCATCATCAACGAACCGACGGCCGCAGCTCTGGCTTTCGGTCTTGACAAGATGGGCAACGAAGACCGCAAGATCTGCGTCTACGACTTGGGCGGCGGCACGTTCGATATCTCCGTGATCGACATCGCCAACATCGACGGCGACAAGCAGTTTGAAGTGCTCTCCACCAACGGCGACACGTTCCTCGGCGGCGAAGACTTCGACCGTCGCTTGGTCGAATACCTGATTGCCGAATTCAAGAAGGACAACGGCATTGACCTCGGCGGCGACGTGCTTGCTCTGCAGCGCCTGAAGGACGCCGCTGAAAAGGCCAAGATTGAGCTGTCGAGCCGTCAGGAAACCGAAGTGAACCTGCCCTACATTTCGGCTGACCAGACCGGTCCGAAGCACATGAACATCACGATCACGCGCGCTAAGTTCGAAAGCATGGTCGAAGACCTCGTGCAGCGCACGATCGAACCCTGCCGCAAGGCTTTGAAGGACGCCGGTCTGTCGACTTCCGAAATTACTGACGTGATCCTGGTGGGCGGCCAGAGCCGTATGCCGCGTGTTCAGGAAGTGGTGCGCGAATTCTTCGGCAAGGAGCCCCGCAAGGACGTCAACCCGGACGAAGCCGTGGCTATCGGTGCCGCTATTCAGGGTCAGGTGCTCTCGGGCGGCCGCAAGGACGTGCTGCTTCTCGACGTCACCCCGCTGACGCTGGGCATTGAAACCCTGGGCGGCGTGATGACTGCGATGATCAAGCGCAACACCACGATTCCGACCAAGCACTCGCAGGTGTTCTCGACGGCTGAAGACAACCAGCCTGCCGTGACCATCAAGGTCTATCAGGGTGAACATGAGATGGCGGCTTCCAACAAGCTGCTCGGCGAGTTCAATCTCGAAGGCATTCCGCCGTCTCCGCGCGGCCTGCCGCAGATTGAAGTGACGTTTGACATCGACGCCAACGGCATTCTGCACGTGACCGCAAAGGACAAGGCCACCGGCAAGGAAAACAAGATCACGATCAAGGCAAGCTCCGGTTTGTCCGAAGAAGAGATCAAGAGCATGGTTGCCGCTGCCGAAGCCAACAAGGAAGAGGATCACCGCCGCTTCGAACTGGCTCAGGCCCGCAACATGGCCGACGCTTCGATCGCTCAGGTTCAGAAGACCCTGAAGGATCTCGGCGACAAGGTTGAAAGCGCCGATCGCGCCGCTTGCGAAAACGCCATCAAGGATGTGGAAGAACGCATCAAGGGCGAAGACAAGGCTGCAATCGAAAAGAGCGTCGAAGCGCTGATGGTTGCCGCCCAGAAGATCGGTGAAAAGCTCAACCAGCAGGCTGCTCAGGCTCAGCAGGCTCAGGCAGGCGCCCAACAGCAGGCGGGCGGTGCCGGTCAGCAGCAGGCCAACAAGGGCAACGACGACGTGGTCGATGCCGACTACACCGAAGTCAAGCACTAAGTTGGCTTCAAAGCAAAACCCGAGCCCGGCGCGGCGTCCGAGCGAAAAGGACGCCGAGTCGGCCGTATAAGACACGGGGCCGGGCCGCCGATTTGGCGATTCGGCCCTTGCCATGTTTTTTCGTAACGATTGACACACTATGGCTGACCAGGATTATTACGAGGTACTGGGAGTCTCGCGCGACGCAAGCGACGACGAGATCAAAAAGGCGTATCGACGCCTGGCGATGAAGTACCATCCCGATCGCAACAACGGCGACAAAGCGGCTGAGGAAAAGTTCAAGCAGGTGGGCGAGGCCTACTCGATTCTGAGCGATCCCCAGAAACGCGCGGCCTACGACCGCTACGGCAAGGCCGGCGTCGATCCGAGCGCAGCCGGTGCGGGCGGATTCGGCGGTTTCGGCGGCTTCGGCCAGGGCCAGGGTGGTTTCGGCGACTTCAGTGACATCTTCTCGGAAATCTTCGGGGGCGGTGCCGGCGGCGGTCGTCGCGGCGGACCTAAGGTGTTTCGCGGTGCCGACGTGAGCTATTCGCTCGAAATCACGCTTGAGCAGGCGGTGGCGGGTGCCAAGACCGACATCCGCGTGCCGGTTTGGGAAGAGTGCGAAACCTGTCACGGCTCCGGCTGCAAGTCGGGTACGTCGAAGAAGACCTGTCCGCATTGCGGCGGCAGCGGCATGATCAACATCAACCGCGGATTCCTGCAGGTGCAGCAGACCTGCCCGTACTGCCACGGAACGGGTGAAATCATTTCCGATCCGTGTCCGGACTGCCAGGGACGCGGCCGCAACCGTAAGACCAAGACGCTGGAAATCAATATTCCGGCGGGCATCAACGACGGTCAGCGCATTCGCATCCAGGGTAAGGGCGAGCCCGGCCCCAACGGCGGTCCTTGCGGAGACCTCTTTGTGCAGGTGTTCATCAAGCAGCACGAAATCTTCCAGCGCGACGGCGACGATCTGCACGCCGATTTGCCGCTGAGTTTTGCCACCGCTGCATTGGGCGGCGAAGTGAGTGTGCCGACGATGGGTACCGAAGCGCGCATCACGATTCCGGAAGGCACGCAAACGGGTAAGATCTTCCGCCTGCGCGGCAAGGGTGTGCCGCATTTGCATGGCGGCGGCAATGGGGACCTGTACGTGCACGCCTTTGTCGAGACGCCGGTCAATCTCACGAGCAAGCAAAAGAAGATGCTCAAGGAGTTTGACGAATCGATCAAGGAAGGCGGCACGAAGCATTCGCCCCAGAGCACGAGTTTTTTGGACAAGATGAAGAAATTCTTCTCTTAACGGACACGGCTGCAGCGATTTTTCGCTACAGTGGAGTCAGACAAAACCCTGAATACACAACAAGGAGATATTCCGATGACCAATAAGTTTGCAGGCACCCAGACCGAAAAGAACCTCTGGGCCGCGTTTGCCGGTGAGTCTCAGGCTCGCAACAAGTACGACTATTTTGCCGGCGTTGCCCGCAAGGAAGGCTATCAACAGATCGCCGAGCTTTTTGACGAAACGGCTGCCAACGAACGCCAGCACGCCAAGATCTGGTTCAAGCACCTGCAGGGCATCGGCAACACGGCCGAAAATCTTAAGGCTGCCGCCAGCGGTGAAAACTACGAATGGACGGACATGTACGAAGGTTTTGCAAAGACGGCCGAGGCCGAAGGCTTTGCAGAACTCGCCGCGCAGTTCCGTGCTGTGGGCGCCATCGAAAAGGCTCACGAAGAACGCTTCCTGAAGCTGCTCAACAACGTTGAAATGAAGCAGGTCTTCGAAAAGAGCGAAGAAGTGATGTGGCAGTGCCGCGAATGCGGTCACCTTGTGATCGGCAAGAAGGCGCCTGAAATTTGCCCGGTTTGCGCACACCCGCAGAGCTTCCAGCAGATCCGCGCTGAAAATTATTGATTGACGTCTGAGTCGCGATAAAGCGTATCAGCTCAATCCTAGGACCTCCGGTCACTGCGGCAGAGCTTCCATCTGTTGCGGGGACGGGAGGTCTTTTGTTGTTCAATTGGATTTTCAACGAGATTGACTACCAGGCGTATCCGGTGACCGGAGAGATGCAATGCAGAGCTCTGCTACAGGTTCTCTTGATCGGTGCCGGGATTGAGGTTGTGGTAGATAAGCACACGGCTCTCGGGCGCAGCAATCTGGAGGTCGAAAATGGTAACAGACGTTGGATTTTCGAATTTAAGTTTGCGAAAGATGAGGAAGAAGTCGGTACGTTGCCCGAGCAGGCGGTTGAGCAAGTGCGCTCTCGACGTTACAGCGAGAGCGCAAGTGCTAAAGAACTGAATCGCATGGCGTTGGTGTTCGATGCCGCGCAGCGTCGGTTTGTTGCCTGGCAATGAGTCTTACAACGCTGAGACTTATTCGAACAAGCTCAACAGATAGGGCAGCAGGAACGGAGCGACAAACGCAGTGAAAAGACCTGTTAGCCCCATTGCCAGACCGGAGAATGCGCCTGTGTCGCGATTCATCTGAAAAGCTGTGGCGGTGCCGACGCCATGAGCGGCTAAGCCGATAGAAAAGCCGCGCACGGCATCGTCCTTTTCCCTCAAAAGTCCCAACAAGCCTCGCGCCATCAACGAACCCACAACACCCGTGATCACCACCAGGGCTGCTGTCAGAGCCGGAATACCGCCCAAGTGTTCGCTCACTGCCATGGCAATCGGGACGGTGACGCTCTTGGGAGCAAGGGAAATCATCGTCTCGGGAGAGGCGCCGAGGACACCGGCAATCAGAACGGCGGAAACGATGGCGACCGTACCGCCTGCAATAAGACCGCAGGTGAGCGCCACCCACATTTTGGCCAAACGCAGACGTTGCTCATAGAGCGGAACGGCCAAGGCAACGGTGGCCGGCCCCAGCAGAAAGTTGATGTGCTGGCCGCCGTTGAGATAGGTCTTGTAGTCGGTACCGGTGACTTCTAGCGTCACAACAAGAAGAACGATGGCAACGAGAAGCGGCGTGCAGATGGTTTTGTAGCCGCTTTTCTTGTATACCCACATGCCCAAGGCGTAAGCCAGAAGCGTCGCGCAAAGCCACAGTGCGGGATCGGCAAGAAGCTTCTCGGCTGTGAGAGTCAATTGAGAAAGAATCGAATCAAGCACGACGCTTCTCCTTTTTGCTCGAGCCTTGCAGAAGTCGAGCCACCCATCGCGTTACCAGGACGGTCGTGGCCATGGCGAGGATGGACGAACCGATGATGGAAGCCGCAATCGGCAGCCATTCGGCCTGAAGGCGGTCAAAGTGCTCGATGATGCCGACGCCGGCGGGCACAAAGAGGAGGGCAAAGTGAGCAAGCAAAACATTGACGACGGGCAGCGTTTTTTCCAGAAGGCCGTTGACGGTCATCAAGGCGAAAAGAAAAAGCACCATGCCCATCACGGGCCCGGGAACGGGCAGTCCGAAGAGCGTCACAAGTAAAAGCCCTGCCAGCTGAAAAGACAGCAGCAGGGCAATTGTCAGAATCATTTGGTATCAGTCCTGCAAACCGAGAAAGTTCGCAATACTAATCCGTTTCTTTCATGTCGCGCAGGTTGCGGCGAAGAATTTTTCCGACGGCAGTCTTCGGAAGAGCCTTCACGAAGACAATCGTGCGCGGGCACTTGTAGCCGGTGAGGCGCGCGCGGCAGTATTTGACGACGTCGTCGCGGGTGAGCGCCGGATCCTTCTTGACGATCACGGCCTTGACCATTTCGCCCACGCGCGGATTGTTGACGCCCACGACGCCGCATTCGAGCACGCCGGGCATGGAGGCGATCACGCTTTCGATTTCATTGGGATAGACGTTAAGGCCGTTCACAATGATCAGGTCCTTCTTGCGGTCCGTGATCGTGATCGTGCCGCGTTCATCCATAAAGCCCACGTCGCCGGTTCTGAGCCAGCCGTCGATGAGGACGTTGGCGGTCTCTTCGGGCTTTTCCCAGTAGCCTGCCATCACCTGCGGGCCCTTGACGCAGATTTCGCCCGTGTGTTCGGCGACCTTTTCCGGGTCAGAACACACGCCGAGATCGACGAACTGTTCGCCGCGAATGGAAACGAGCGTGGAGGGCAGGGGGTAGCCCACCGAGCCGTCCCAGGGAGCGTCGGGCAGGTTGCCGCACACGCCGGGACTGGTTTCCGTGAGGCCGTAGGCTTCAAGGATGTGGCAGCCGGTGGCGTTGTACCACTTCTCGGCAACAGTACGTTGCACTTGAGCGCCGCCGCCCACGGTCATTTTGAGGCGCGTGAACTTGTGGTTCTTGAATTCCTTGTTGTTGACAAGCGCATTAAAGAGCGTGTTGACGCCGGGGATGATCGAGAAGTCCCACTTCTTGATGAGTTCCACTAGGCCCGGAATGTCGCGCGGATTGGGCACCATCACCTGGGTGGCGGCAAACTTCGAGAAGCACAGCGTCGCGGTGAAACTGAAGATGTGATAGAGCGGCAAAGCGGTCATGGCCACTTCTTTGCCCATTTCAAAGGTCTGACTGATCCAGGTGCCGGTCTGCTCGACGTTGGCAAGCACGTTGCGGTGCGTGAGCATGGCGCCTTTGGCCACGCCTGTGGTGCCGCCGGTGTATTGCAACAGCGCAACATCGGTGTTTTTGAGTTCGAACGGCTTAAAGCCCTTGGAATGACCGATCGAAAGCGCCTTGCGGAAATTGACGTGACCGGGAAGGTTGAATTCCGGCACCATCTTCTTGACGTAACGCACGACAAAATCGGCGGCGGTGCGCTTGAGCCAGGGCAACATGTCGCCAACCTTGGTGGTCACGATGTGTTTGACGGGCGTTTCCGAGAGCGTGTTTTGCAGCGTCTTGGCGAAGTTTTCGATGATGACGATGGCCTTGGCGCCGCTGTCGGCAAGCTGGTGCCCGAGTTCGTGCGAGGTGTAGAGCGGATTGACGTTGACGGCAATCATGCCCGCACGCAGGATGCCCAACAGCGTGATGATGTACTGCTGCAGGTTGGGCATCATGATGGCGACGCGATCGCCCGGTTTCATGCCGGGAAGCGACTGCAGGTAGCCCGCAAAGTCCTTCGAGAGTTCGCAGATTTCCCGGTATGTGAGCACTTTGTCCATGCAGATGAAGGCGGGGTGATCGCCGTAGGTTTCGGCAACCGTGTCGAAAAGTGCCGGAATGGAGGCGAAACGATCGGGATTGATTTCGGCCGGAAAGCCTTCGGGATAGTGCTTGAGCCAGGGAAGAGAAGTCTCGGACATGGATGAGTGATCCTTCGTTTTCACGTTGCGTCGCGGCATGACGCTGCAACGGCAACGCCTAAATTTTTCTGTGTCAATCGGTTGGCGGCACTCCGACTGTTGCAATCAAAGCGCCGCGTCAAACGGTCAGCGGCGGGGCGAACGGCGAGCCTGCAGTTTGTCAAGCTGCAGGCAGTGGCGCGCGTAGGCTCTGACATCGTTGTAGTCGGTGTAGTCGATTGCGACGCTCGAATCCGTGGGACCGTCGGTGATCTTCATGATGATGCGGATCATCATGCGCTCGAAGAAGTTCCAGTTCGGGTAGTCCACCTTGCCGGCAAAGCACTTCAGGTCGCGGGGCTTCCAGGCGCTGCGCTTGACGAACTTCTGCAGGTAACGGTTGCCTTCGGGCGTTGCCTTTTCAGGCGAACGGGCGACGACCGTCACGTTGAAGAAGCTGTTGGGACGCGACTCGATTTCGTTTTTGTACATCGAGCAGAATTCCCAGACGATCTTGTTGTAGACGCCGTACACGATGGGAGAGCCCACGATCACGATGTCGTATTTCGCCCAATCCACACCCTCGCGGACGCCCTCCATCATGTCCACCATGTCGCACCCATGCCCCTCGGCAACGATCGTTTCCATGATGGTGCGTGCGATGCGGGCCGTATGACCGGCGTGACTGTAGTAAGCGACGAGAACGTGATGAGACATTGCGATTCCAACTGAGTCTGCGGGAAAGGCGAGTCAAACCGACTCAACCTTTTAATTTAATTTGAATCCCCGGCAAAAGGGATAGGGTGAAAAATCGGTACAAACCCGATTGATACGCCCGAATTTTAACGACCGCATGCACAAAATTGGACAAAATCCGCGGCAGACGGCCTTATACGGCAATTTTCGCCGATTGAGGTTGTCTGAAGCTGAAAACCAAGAAAGTGTATGTTGGGTGATGAAAAAAATTCTCAGAAGGATTGTTTGCTGGCGACGGCGCATAAAAATTCCCGCAAAAAATCTTGGAAAAACAGCGGTTCGCCGACTAAAATGGCGCCTTCGCTGCGTGGTTGCCCAAAAAGGCCGGAGAGAATTTCCGGCGTCAACATTGCAACCGCCCTCAAACAACAACCAAACCGCAGTGCGGCACCTCATTTTTTAGCGTTTCGCCGCGCGCTACAGGATTTATGGCAAAAGAAGATCTAATTGAAATGTCGGGCCAGGTGCTCGAAGTGCTCCCCGACGCCCGTTATCGCGTCAAGCTTGAAAACGGTCACGAGCTCATCGCCTACACCAACGGCAAGATGCGCAAGCACCACATCCGAATTCTCGCCGGCGACAAGGTTTCGCTCGAGCTCTCTCCTTATGACCTCACCAAGGGCCGCATCACCTTCCGCCACATCGAAGGTCGTCCCTCTGCGGCTCCGGCTGCCGGCAGCCAGACGCGTCGCCGTTAATTCTTTCTGCCGACGGTCATGCAGCACTTTGTTCTGACGTACCGTTACGTTGATGACTATATGGCTCGGCGCGATGCTTTTCGTGCCGAGCATCTCGCGCGCCTTCAAAAGGCAGTAGACGACGGCCTTGTTCTGGCGGCAGGCGTTTTGCCCGAGAGTCTCTCGGCCCTGATCGTGTGCCGTGCGAACTCGGCTGATGAGTTGCGCGCGTTTGCCAAAGACGATCCCTACTATCACGCCGGGTTGATCACTTCTTTTGAAGTTGAGCCCTGGACGGTGGCCGTGGGGGTGCCGCAGATCCTCAAAGCGCAATGACCGAAGACGAGGACGGTGCTTTCGCATTGCCGCCGGCCGTCGGCGTCTCTTGCATTCTGCGCCGCATCAAGGGCGGGCTCAATCGTCTGGGGTTGATTCGTATCGAAGGCGAAATCCATTCGATCAAGCCCTATCCGTCCGGACACGTCTATCTCGATCTCAAGGACAACGAAGACGACGCGATTTTGCACTGCGTGGTCTGGCGTCGCAACGCCTATCGACTGAAACGACTGCCCGAGCAAGGCGAAGCTGTGGTGCTCACCGGTACGCTCGACGTCTTTGAGGTGCGCGGACAGTTGCAATTCAACGTCGTTGCCGTACAGGCCGCCGGCGACGGCGCTCTGTTTGCCAAATTCGAGGCTCTCAAGCGAAAGCTTCTGGCCGAAGGCCTTTTTGACGCAACGCTTAAAAAGGAACTGCCGCGCTATCCGCAGTCCGTGGGGGTGATCACAAGCACCGAAACAGCCGCGCTTCAGGATGTTATGAAGACGCGTGCGAGCTTGGCTCCGTGGGTGCCCTTCGTGGTTTATCACGCAGGCGTTCAAGGTGAAGCTTCGGAAGGCGAAATCCTTGCTGCGCTCAAAAAAGCTCGCGAAAGAAACGAAGTTGACGTTTTGCTTCTTGTACGCGGGGGCGGCTCTTTGGCGGACCTCTGGAGCTTTAACTCCGAAGCACTGGCCCGAGAACTGCGGGCAATGCCGATGCCGGTTGTGACGGGCATCGGACACGAAACCGATTTTACGATTGCCGATATGGCTGCCGACGTGAGAGCGCCGACACCGACCGCCGCCTGTTCTCTTGTGTTGCAGCACTGGTCGGCGGCGCCTCAGTGGCTTTCGACACTCGAAACGCGTCTGGCGACAGTGATGCAGGCGAACTTGCGCCTGAGTCGATCGCAGTTGACTCAAGCCGTTCGTTTGCAGTCGGCCATGCACAACGTTGTGCTGAGGCTGCGGGCCAGGGTGCCTGCTCAGCGGGAATTGCGACAGATCTACGAACGGTATCTTGACGCGCTGACCGAGCGACTTGATCGAAACGCGATGATGCTTGCGGCCGAACGGCGTGTTTGTCTGCAAGCTGCTGCATCCAAGACGGCGCTTGCGCAAATGAATCTTTTGCGTGTTCGCCCGGCCTTTGACAAAACGCGAGCCGAAACGGTGCATCTCGAAAAAAGCCTTCGGCAGGCGGTGTCTCTTCGCATTGAGGCCAAACGAGCGGAACTTGAGCGGCTTTCCGCGTCTCTGTCGGCTTTGGATATCACCAAGACGTTGGCCCGCGGCTTTTCTCTTACAACCGACAGTCAGGGTCGTCCGGTGCGCGATGCGGAACAGCTCGCCGAAGGCGAAACGGTATCCATCCTGTTTGAGAAGGGCTCTGCGCGAGCCCGGGTCATCGAGCGCAAACCGAGAAGCTAAAGAAAATTTCCTTTAAAAAGAAAGGAATTTGCGTTTGCCGGGTTTTGTCTCACGGATTCCCGATGATTTCGGTCTATTATCTAAGGGTGACAAAGGACGTTTCGTGAGACAGCAATGGATCGTGTCCGATTCGGCCTGCTTCCCACAAGAAGGCAATCTTGGAGCTCACGCGTCCTGCAAGCAGAGAAATCCGATCGATAACCGATTCTCGAGGAGAAGTCCAATGAGCCAGTTCGTTTTGCCCAAGCTTGATTATGAAATGGACGCCCTTGCACCGGCCATCAGCAAGGAAACGCTGGAATACCACTACGGCAAGCATCATCAGACCTACATCACCAATCTCAACAATCTCATCAAAGGCACGATGTACGAAGCCGAATCCCTGCGTGAAATCATCAAGACAAGCCAGGGCCCGATCTTCAATAACGCTGCGCAGAGCTACAACCACGCCTTCTATTGGAAGTGCCTGAGCCCCAACGGCGGCGGCGAACCGACCGGCGCATTGATGGACGCCATCGTCAAGCAGTGGGGTTCTTACGAAGGCTTTGTTGCAGACTTCTCGGCCAAGGCGGCCAACAACTTCGGCTCCGGCTGGACGTGGCTCGTCAAGCGCTTGGACGGCCAGCTTGAAATCTATTCAACCTCCAACGCCGGCACGCCTCTGACGGAACATCTCAAGCCCCTGATGGTCATCGATGTTTGGGAACACGCCTACTACATCGATTACCGCAACGCTCGTGCGGCCTACATCCAGGCCTTCTTTGACAAGCTCGTCAATTGGGACTTCGTGCAGCGTCGCTTTAACGGTGAACCGTGCGACTGCGACTGCCGCGGTGAAGAAGGCGGTTGCTGCTGCGGAGCTTGCGGCTGCGGCGCTTAAAAAAACTTGAAACCGGCGCGTGCATTTCAAACGATTTGATGTGCGCGTCGCTTTTGGTTGATAGGAAAAGAAAGAAGCAGTTCGATTCGGTTCGTACTGCTTCTTTTGTTGCCGAAGAAGATTTGCCGGTGAACGCGGACCGGTAATTATTCCGCCGCCGACTCCGTGCGCTTGCAATAGCGAGCGTCGGCAAGCGCCGGAATGACGGTTCCCGCTCTGACGTTGTTGCGGGCAAACCAGCCGGCGTGCATCTCGATGACGCGGGAGGCGGCCACGCGTGAGTGGTGCAGTTCAAGCGAACCCTTTTGCATCGAGACGATTTGAGTGATGCGACCGCACGCATCGATAAAGGCTGCATCGAGGTCAATGAGCGTGTTTTTCATCCACATGGCGATGGGGCGCGGAGCGGTAAAAACAAAGAGCATGCCGTGATCGGCCGGCATATAGGTGCGGTTCATGAGCCCCGTTCGATGCTCGACCGAGGTGCGTGCAACTTCAAGTTCGACGATTTTGTCGCCGATTTTGACGGCCAGTGTTTCGTCGAGCGACTGTGCCGCAAGCGCACAACTGATGAGCGAGAACGTCAGACCGAGAAGAAAACGCGACATGATGCAAAACGAAAAGAAGGAGAAACATCCTAGGTAATATATCGTATATTTTCGCTCTTGCGAAGAGTCGTTTCGACGATTGTGTGTCCGAGACAGCACACGACGCAAAAAGTGCAGTGCGTCATGAGCTCGAAAGCGGCAAGTTGGCGTAATGTTGATTGTTGAAAAGAGGACTTTGTGTTGCTGCAACCTGCTCAAGGCCTAGAGCCGACGCGAAGACTCGGACAAAGTGAAATAAACAAAGAGGAAAAATATGGCACAGGGAGTTGTCAAGTGGTTTAACGACGTCAAGGGCTTTGGGTTCATTACGCCCGACGAAGGCGGTGAAGAGCTTTTCGCGCATTTTTCCGCCATTGAAATGAAGGGGTTCAAGAGCCTCAAGGAAGGTCAGCGGGTGACGTTTGAGGTCGTCGAAGGTCCCAAGGGCAAGCAGGCGACGCACATCAAGCCGATCGAAGAGTGAGTCTCGGCAGGCGAGGAAGCCGATCTCATGAAGGCGCTCCTGCCTGCACCTCAAAAAGCGCAGTAAAAACAAGGCGGTTGCCGATGCTTTGGCGTTGGCATTTCTCGTCGTGATCGTGTATTATTGCGCGTCTGATTTTCACCGTGCTTTCAGTTTCCCCGTTTTCCACTGGACTGATGGCGACAAGCGGCAAAAAGAAAATCAACAAGAAATTCCCGGTAAAAGGCACTGATTACGGTGCACGGCGAAGTTAGAACGCGGTGCGCTTCGGTGGTTTTTGCCTCGTTTTTGTTTATTGACGCGAGCAGGCCGTTTAACAGCTCCAACCTGTGCAAAGTACAGGCGCCACCCTGTGCGAGGCGGTTTGAAATTCATCTGCTGCGTCCTTTTGTGAATCAGGTGACAACAATGAAGACCTTCTCTGCCAAGCCGCTCGAAGTACAGCGCGACTGGTACGTGGTCGATGGCAGCGACAAGGTGCTTGGCCGCCTTGCTGCCGAAATCGCACTCCGCTTGCGCGGCAAGCACAAGCCCGAATACACGCCGCATGTCGATACGGGCGACTACATCGTCGTGATCAACGCTGACAAGCTCAAGCTGTCTGCTGAAAAGGCCGGTAAGAAGACGTACTACCGTCACACCGGCTATCCGGGCGGTATCTACGAAACCACCTTCAAGGAAATGCAGGCCAAGCACCCCGGCCGTGCTCTCGAAATCGCGGTCAAGGGCATGCTCCCGAAGGGCCGTCTCGGCTACGCCATGATCAAGAAGCTCAAGATCTACGCCGGCGCCGAACACCCGCACACCGCACAGCAGCCCAAGGTTCTTGACATTTAAGGTGGATAAAGATGATCGGTAACTACAACTACGGCACCGGCCGTCGCAAGAGCTCCGTGGCTCGCGTGTTCATCAAGCGCGGCACGGGCAAGATCGTGATCAACGGCCGCGATCTCAACGAATTCTTCAAGCGTGAAACCGGCCGCATGATCGTCATGCAGCCCCTGCAGCTCACCGAAAATGTCGAAACGTTCGACATCATGGTGAACGTGACCGGCGGCGGCGAATCCGGCCAGGCTGGTGCTGTGCGCCACGGCATCACCCGCGCTCTGATCGACTACGATGCCGGTCTCAAGCCCGTCCTGTCGGCTGCCGGCCTCGTGACCCGCGACGCCCGCGAAGTCGAACGTAAGAAGGTTGGTCTGCGCAAGGCCCGCCGCGCCAAGCAGTTCAGCAAGCGCTAATCGTTCATTCGCAAGCGTTCTGCCTCGGTATACTTTTGCAAACTTTGGTTTGCGAAGAAAGCCGGGGCAAGAAGCGAAAACCGTCTCCCTTTCCCGGGCGGCGGTTTTTTTATGCCTGCTGTCGGAGCATTTTTCCTGCCAAAGACATCAGACAAAAAGATTCTTCGGGGAGTTTTTCGACATGCAGGAAAAGAAAATCAAGGCGGGTATCGTGGGTGGAACGGGGTACACCGGCGTGGAGCTGCTGCGTTTGTTAAGCCGGCACCCCAACGTTGAGGTCTGTGCCATCACTTCGCGCAAGGATGCGGGTACCAAAGTAACGTCAATGTACCCCTCGCTCAGAGGCTTCATGGACGATCTGGTGTTTACGACGCCCGAAGAGGCCGAACTCACCGCTTGCGACGTGGTGTTCTTTGCGACGCCGCACGGGGTGGCCATGAGCATGGCGCGCGAATTGACGGCTGCCGGCGTCAAGATCATTGACTTGGCAGCGGATTTCCGTTTGCGTGATACGGACACGTTCAAGACTTGGTACAAGCTCGATCATGCCTGCCCTGATCTCCTGGAAGAGTCTGTCTACGGGCAACCCGAGACCATGCGCGAGAAGATGAAGAACGCTCGGATTCTCGGCATGGCAGGCTGCTATCCGACCTCCATCGAATTGGGGCTCTTGCCTTTGATGGAATACGAAAAGGCGCATCCCGGTACGTTTGATCTCAAGACCGTCATTGCGGACAGCAAGTCGGGCATTTCCGGCTCCGGCAAGAAGGCGGACGTTTCGATCATCACGGCCGAAATGTCAGACAATTTCCATGCATATGGTCTTAAAGGGCATCGCCATACCCCCGAAATCGAGCAGCAGCTCAAGCTTCTGGCCGGTACGGACGATCTGAAATTGACGTTTGTGCCGCATCTGTTGCCGACCATTCGAGGGATTCATTCGACGATTTACATTCGTCTGAAGGATGCCACGACTCAGATTGATCTTCAGAAGCTCTATGAAGATCGCTTTGCGGATGAATACTTCGTCGATGTGATGCCTGCCGGATCAACGCCTGAAACGAGAAGCGTGCGCGGCTCCAACTTCCTGCGTCTGGCAGTTCATCGACCGGGCAACGGCGACCTGATCATCGTGCTGGCGGTGGAAGACAACCTGGTCAAGGGAGCTGCGGGGCAGTCGGTGCAGGCGATGAACATTCTCTTCGGATTGGATGAAAAGACGGGGCTGGATGCGCCTGCGCTGGTGCCGTGACGTTTAAGGGCAATCCCGACGGAGAGGTCGTGTGAATGGAGGGTCAGTCTCGGCAGCAAATGAAAAATTGCAAACGACAGCTGGCACTGGTAAATCTCTAATGCAATTTTTCGAGGCTCAGCAAGGAATTTCCGTATAATCCGAAGGCTTTGCAATGCACGCCGCAAGGCGTTGCACGACAAGATTTTTTAACGAGAAAACATCTAAAGAGGTAAGAAGTGTTTTTCATTTCTGACGCAATGGCTCAGACCGCAGGTGCGGCCGCTGCCGGTGGTACCGGCGGTCTGCTGATGCAGATCATTCCGATCATTCTGATTTTTGTTGTGTTCTGGTTCTTCCTGATCCGTCCGCAGCAAAAGCGCCAGAAGGAACATCAGAAGATGTGCGAAGCGCTCACCAAGGGCGATGAAATCGTGACGATCGGCGGCCTTGCCGGCCGTATCGCCGAAGTGAGCGAACAGTACGTCGTGATCGAAATCAGCCGCGTGGAAGACAATCCCGTGACGATCACGATGCAGCGCGGCGCTGTGCAGACGGTTCTGCCGCGCGGCACGCTGAAGTCGATCGACAAGTAAAGACGGCTTTCATGCAGCGGGCGGGCTGTATCCGACTTGAAGGATATGGCTGACGCCCGCTTTGCCGTTTAGTTGATGCACCGCAATCGGTTTATGGCCTTTTGCGGTTCTTGCGCAAAAAATGGAACTGTTTGATCAAAACGGCCGTTTTTTGCGGACACGAAACTCTCAGCGGAAGAGTTTTGTAGGCTGAAGGGGAATTTCTCTTTTCGCCAATTCTATTTTCGCAACGAAAGGCGTCCGAGTCCGTGTTTGCCGTCTTGTGCGGAATCGGGCATCGGGCTGACCCGGAGTTTTTGTTATGAATCGATACGCTCTTTGGAAGTACATCGTCATCGGAGTGGTTCTGCTCATTGCGGCGCTGTACACCTTGCCGAATTTTTACGGCGAATCGCCCGCAGTGCAGGTGAGTTCCGGAAAGTCGACGGTGAAGATCGACGAGACGGTGCTTGCTCGCGTGGAAAAAGCGCTTGCGGATGCACAGCTGAAGCCCAACGGCGTTTTCTATGAGCAGGGGGCTCAGCAAAACACCGTGCGCGTGCGCTTTGATCCGACGGAAGCCGAAAAGCAGCTGCAGGCTCGTGAAGTGCTCGAACGCGCTCTTAACCCCGACCGTACGGATCCTTCCTACATCGTCGCTCCCAACCTGGTGCCCAATACGCCCGAGTGGCTCCTGAAGATCAATGCGCTGCCGATGTATCTCGGCCTTGACCTTCGCGGCGGCGTTCACTTCCTGCTGCAGGTCGACATGCACTCGGCCATTGAGAAGCGCGCCGAATCGACGGCAGCCGATCTGCGTACGCAGTTCCGCGACAAGCGTATCCGTCACGCAGGCATTTCGCGTCAGGGCAATACGGTTGTGATCGCCTTTAACGACGAGCAGGAACGCGCCCGCGCCAATGACCTTCTTCGTTCTACTCAGCCTGATTTGGTGGTGACGGAAGGTACGCGCGCAGGCAAGTTCACCCTTTCTGCCGAACTGTCGCAAAAGGCGATTCAGAACGTTCAGGAATATGCCTTAAAGCAGAACATTTCTACCCTGCACAATCGTATTAACGAATTGGGCGTTGCAGAACCCGTGATCGCTCAGCAGGGTGCCGATCGTATCGTGGTGCAGCTCCCGGGCGTTCAGGACACGGCCAAGGCCAAGGACATTCTGGGTCGTACGGCAACGCTTGAAGTGCGCATGGTCGACGATTCGCCTGAAGCGCTCACTCAGATGGCGCAGGGCAATGTTCCCTTCGGTGACGAAAAGTATTTTGACCGTGAAGGTCGTCCGATTCTTGTGAAGCGCCGTGTGGTGCTCACCGGTGAGAACTTGAACGACGCGCAGCCCGGTTTTGACTCTCAGACGCAGGAACCCACCGTGAACCTGACGCTTGACAACAAGGGCGCACGCATCTTCCGCGATGTGACGCGTGACAACGTGGGCAAGCGCATGGCCATCATCCTGTTTGAAAAGGGCAAGGGTGAAGTGGTGACGGCTCCGGTTATCCGTCAGGAAATTGCCGGCGGTCGCGTGCAGATTTCAGGTCGCATGACCACGATTGAAGCGACCGACACCGCTCTCTTGCTGCGTGCCGGTTCTCTGGCGGCTCCCATGGAAATTGTGGAAGAACGCCTGATCGGTCCGTCTCTGGGTGCCGACAACATTGAAGCCGGCTTCCGTTCGACACTCTACGGCTTCGGTTTCGTGGCGGTCTTCATGATCCTCTACTACCAGGTCTTCGGCATCGTGACGGCCATCAGTCTGATGTGCAACGTGATGTGCCTGGTGGCGTTGCTCTCCATGCTGCAGGCGACGCTGACACTTCCCGGTATCGCCGCTATCGCGCTGACACTGGGTATGGCCGTTGACTCGAACGTACTCATTAACGAACGTATTCGTGAAGAACTTCGAATCGGGCGAACGCCGCAGTTGGCCATCAGTGAAGGCTACGGTATGGCGTTTGCGACGATTGTCGACTCCAACGTCACCAGTCTGATCGCCGGTATTGCCTTGCTGATTTTCGGTTCCGGCCCGGTGCGAGGCTTTGCCGTGGTGCACTGCTTGGGCATCATGACGTCGCTCTTTACCTCCGTGATTGTCTCGCGCAGCATGGTGAACTTCATCTACGGTCGTCAGAAGAAGTTGACGCGCGTGCATATCGGTCAGATCTGGCGTCCGGATACGGCGCAGACGCAGTCGAAGTAAAGAATTAAGAGGGGAAAATCATGGAGTTTTTCCGAATTCACAAGACGATCCCGTTCATGCACTACTCGCACATTCTGAACGCGATCTCTTTGGTTTCATTCATCATTGCCGTGTTCTGGATTTTCTATCACGGCTTGGCGCTGTCCATTGAATTTACGGGCGGCACGCAGGTTGTGGTGCAGTATCCGGAGGCTGTTCAGACGGAACAGATCCGTGAGCAGATCCAAAGCAAACTCGGCGTTGAAGCTGCCGTGCAGAACTACGGCACTGCACGCGACATCATGATTCGTCTTCCAATGAAGGAAGGCGAAACATCCGGTCAGATGGCAGGCGAACTTCTGAAGGCGCTTCAGGAAACCGCTCCCGGTGTCAAGATGCTCAACAACGAGTTCGTTGGACCACAGGTGGGTGAAGAATTGGCAACCGACGGTCTGACCGCTCTATTGCTCGTTGTAGCTGGCATCATCATCTATCTCTCGATGCGATTCGAGTGGAAGTTTGCTATTGCCGCCATCATCGCCAACCTCCACGACATCGTGATCGTGGTGGGCATCTTTGCCGTGATGAACTGGGAGTTTTCGCTGCCGGTTCTGGCGGCTGTGCTCGCCGTGTTGGGTTATTCCGTGAACGAATCAGTGATTATTTTCGACCGTGTGCGCGAGCACTTCCGCAAGATGCGCCGCACGGATACGGTTGAAGTGATCAACTCGGCTATTACCGCCACGATTTCGCGTACGGTGATCACGCACGGCTCGACTTTGGCGATGACGCTTGCGATGTTCTTCTTCGGTGGTCCGGCGTTGCATTACTTTGCGCTGGCGCTGACGATCGGTATTCTTCTGGGCGTGTACTCGTCGGTGTTTGTGGCAGCTGCGATTGCCATGTACCTCGGCGTGAAGCGGGAAGACTTGGTGAAGCCCATCAAGAAGGATGAGGTGCAGGAGATGGTGCCGTAAAAGGCGTTGAATCCTGAGCAAGAAACAGGAACCCCGTTGGTGATTGATGCATCAGCGGGGTTTTCGTTAAGACCTAAAATTGCCGAATAACCACGAAAACCTGTCCAATTATCTAGCAGAGAAAACTATGTCGCTAACCGTTGACGAACTGGCCCAACACCTAAACAAAATCACCAAAGGCTTCTCGTGTCCCATTTGTCGGGCCGCAGATTGGTATGTCATAGCGAAAGACGGAATCGTTCAAGATACTGAGGTTCTTGATCAAAGCAACCTCCATGACTGGTTCGCTCCATTTGAAGAGTTTGCTATCGAGAACGGCCTTAAACCAGAGGGCGCCGAACCTGCACCAAGACCAGAACCTTCGCTTATTAATAAAGCAGTTGTGATTCGATGCAATAACTGCGGATGGCTCGGAATCTTTGATAAGTCATTTCTCGAGGAGAAAATTCATGGCGAAAATTGATAAGCAATGGGTTAAGCTCAAGATCAATGAATCAGCGCAAGAAACCATGAAAGAAGCCTCCCAAACCTTTGCCTCCAAAGAGCTTTTCAATTGGGCGGTACTCGTTGGAAGTGCTTGTGTAGTTGGTCTATTTGGGTGGATCGGTCACCTCCACAATTTCTGGTAACAGTTGCTATTGAATCAAAATTTCAATTGTTGTACGACAACAGGAAAAAGTGACCATGCGATCCTCTAATGTCCTATCTTGATTCTAAAAAAAACTTCACTACTCGAAGACTCATTTAACCCGGGATAGCAAGTGCAGCATAGGAATAACCTTGAGTGAGGTGCCATAGGTTGGTATTGATGTACAATGTAATGTGTAACGTTACACCTTACAAAGGATTGATATGCCAGATGCACACCCCATTCATCCTGGTTCCTATATTCGGAAAAACTTCCTTGATCCCCGCGGGCTTACGGTAAGTGAGGCTGCCAGGCTGATTGGCGTTAGCCGCCCGAGCTTGTCAAACTTCCTCAATGGGAAAGTGTCAGCAACACCCAACATGGCTGCACGTCTTGAGCGTACCTTTGGGGTTTCCGCTGTGAAGATTCTTGACTTGCAGACAGAATATGAAACCCAAGCGCCTAAAACGGGGGATGCGGCTCAGCAAGCTCGCGCTTATGTGCCTCCTTTCTTAAATATCCAAGCTAATGAACTCATAGAATGGTTCTCAAAGACGATTCTTGCGAGAACAAAGCTTTCGGTGTTGTTGCGAACGCTCATCCACTCGACAGGGCAAGATCTTCAGAAAGTGGATTTTCCGGGTAACGACGATGCTGAACGTGTCGGCTGGGATGGCTTTATGGAGGCCCATTCCGGTACACCATGGATACCGTCAGGTAAATCTGGGTGGGAGTTCGGTGTCAACGCGAACATCAACGCAAAAGCTGACGGAGATTTTGAAAAAAGCGTTTGGGAGAATAAGCCATCTGAAAGAGAAAATATTACTTTTGTCTTCGTGACCCCAAGACGGTGGCATGGTAAAGCTGCCTGGATTGAAAAAATGAAGGGCAGGGGGCTATGGAAAGACGTTCGTGCGTATGACGCCAGTGACCTTGAACAATGGATGGAGCAATCGCTTGCTGCCCAGACTTGGTTTGCGAACCAGACGGATCGCCCTTCGGATGGAGTCAGAACCCTAGAGCGTTGTTGGAGCGATTGGGCAAATGTGACGGAGCCTGCGCTTCATCCTTCGCTTTTTGATACGGCGAACCAGGCATGGAACAGTCGAATCAGATCTTTCCTTGAGAAAGACGATGCGACCCCATTGGTAATAACGGCTGATTCGGTTGAAGAGGCACTGGCGTTTTTGTATCAAACCTTGGCAGATGCTGATCTCGAGCAGTGCAGGGATCGGGTGTTGGTATTTGACAAAACTGGGGTATTGCCAAGACTTGCCCAAGGTACCACCAATTTTATTGCGGTAGCACATACGCGGGATGTAGAGCGAGAGCTGGGTCCATACACTTCTTCGCTACGCACCATAGTTGTTTATCCTCGTAATGCCACTAACGAGGAGCCTCATATCGTGCTGGAACCGCTCAGATTTGAGGCGTTCAACAAAGCTCTGGAAGCCATGGGAAAATCCAGTGATGATATCGAGAGGCTGTCTAACGCTTCGGGGTGTTCTTTAACGGTTCTTCGACGTCAACTATCGAAAATTGAGGCGATTCGCACACCTGCTTGGGCTGAGGATACGAGGCTCGCAACAGGCCTGGTTCCGTTCATGCTTGCCGGAGTATGGGACGAGCGGAACGAGGCGGATCAAAAAGTCCTGTCTAAGTTGGCTGCGGTGCCTTATGAGGCGCTAGAACGGCGCATTCTTGATTTGTTGCGACTCAACGACTCTCCGGTCTGGTCAACTGGTAGGTATCGGGGGGTAATTTCGAAAATTGACTCCCTTTTTGCAATTGCAGACTCGGTAACTAGAGCTGATCTTGACCGTTTTTTGAAGGTTGCGAGGGAAGTATTGGGTGAAGACGATCCAGCACTTGACTTGCCAGAAGAAGATCGTTGGGCGGCGGCCCTATATGGCAAAACGCGAAAGTGTTCCAGGTCTGTACGAGAAGGCATCTGTGAGACGTTGGTTTTGCTTGCCGTGTACGGCAACAATCGTTTCGGGACGCGTTTAGGCTTCGATGGAGAATTTGAAGCGGGCAAAGTCGTGAGTGAACTTCTTACTCCTATATCCACAAGAAAGCTGGAGGCCAACGAACGCGATCTTCCTTTTTATGCAGAGGCTGCTCCCGCCAAATTCCTTGAAATTATCGAGCGAGATTTCCGATCAAAAAAGTCTGAATTCAAAGGGTTGTTGAGGCCTGCCAAGGCCGGACTTTTTGGTTCATGTCCGCGCGCAGGACTGCTTTGGGCTCTCGAAGGGCTTGCTTGGAACCCTGCCATATTTTCGAGAACGGTGAACATTCTGGGACAACTAGCAGAGGTGGAGATTGGCGATAACTGGGGAAATACGCCTATAAGATCGCTTGGATCAATTTTTCGTGCATGGATGCCTCAGACAGGGGCAGATCACGAGATGCGACTGAAAGCGCTCAATATGCTTTTGGATAAGTACCCAAAAGTCGGGTGGACAGTTTGCCTCCAGCAGTTTGGTAATTATGGACATCGAGTTGGCAACTATAACCATAAGCCAAAGTGGAGATCTGATGGTTCCGGCTACGGGGAACCCATCAAGGAATGGGAACCTATCCTTGCATTCGTAAGGGAAACGGTACGGCTAGCGTTAAATAGACCGTCTTACACCGTTGAGATGATCTGTGATCTTGTATCTCGGTTGCACGCACTTGCGCCTGAGGATCAAGCTCGCGTATGGGAGATCATTGGCAAGTGGCGCAGAGCTGGCGTGTGTGACGAGGAAGTTGCAAAGCTTCGCGAGAAAATTCGAGTGACCTTCTTTTCTCGTTGGGCTCGTAAAACGTTCGATGACCAAGACCAAGTGGAACTGACGGAGAAAGCAAAAGAGGTCTATGAGAATTTACAGCCCAAGGACGTTACGAGCAAATATGAGTGGCTGTTTCGCAAGAGTTGGATTGATGATTCAGAGGACGATCTTGCGGTAGAAGAAACGGACTTCCGGGCACGAGAGCAACACCTTAAAAAGATCCGTGTTTTAGCCCTTAAGGATATTTTTCAAGAACGAGGAATTCCAGGCATTCTTGCGCTTTGTGAAAAAGGAAAGACTCAACGGCTAATTGGCGCGTACCTAGCGTCCGACATACTTTCTAGAGAACAAATCGAAGATTTGATTCTGCAATGCCTTCGCTCCAAAGAAAAACATTCAGGTCGCCAAGAGATCATCGCTGGGGCTCTTTGGGCATTGGACGAGGATAGGAGAAAGACCATATATGATCAGTTACGGGCAGAGGGTACCGAAAAGGAAGAGATCGATTTTTTGCTACTTTCTCCATACCGAGCTTCTACCTGGAAACTTGTAGATCAACTTTCGGATGAGGCTCAGAGTCGATACTGGATGGAAGTCGTTCCGCAATATGTATGCGATTCATCAGAGGAAAATAACGAGAGCATACGTCGTCTAATTGAGGTCAAACGCCCTAGGGCAGCATTTGAGTCGTTGGATTTTGCGCTCGAAGAAATATCCCCGTCTCTCTTGGCTCAGCTGATGTCTGCCATGGTTGGCAAAAGTCAGGATAAAGACAGGGAACACCGGTTAGACAGTTATCCAGTGCGGCATGCCTTCCAGTTAATTGATCGTAACTCGGATCTCACTCTAGAAGAGAAAGCTGGACTGGAGTTCGCATATTTAGAGATTTTGGCAATACCTTACCAAGGGGACAGAGATTACCAGATTCCAAATCTGGAGCGCTATATCGAGAAACACCCGGAATTATTCGTACAGGCTATAGTGTGGGCCTATAAGCGGAATGATCTCTGTGAAGATCCAGCTGACTTACGCGCTAAAGATGGTTGCGAATATTTGGCTCAACGCGGTGTCCGCCTCATAGAGGCTATCGGACGCATCCCGGGGCTAGACAGAGCGACGAAGGAAGAACAACGGGAAGCTCTTGCAGAATGGTTAAAAAAGGTAAGGCAATCTTGTACTAAGCTTGGACGAGAGGAGATCGGGGATGTATGCCTTGGAGAGTTTCTTTCAAAGGCGCCAAAAGGCGAAGATGGAGTTTGGCCACATGAAGCCGTTCGCGACGTGATGGAAGAAATGCAGTCTGAGTTTGTCAGCCAAGGTGCGCACACTAGTTTATACAACGCGCGTGGTGCATATTTGCGCAAGGAAGGAGGTGATCAGGAACGTGATCTTGCAAACAAGTACCGCTTGTGGGCTGATGCCTTGCAATTTACGCACCCTTTCGTGTCGTCGACTCTGCTGATGCCGATGGTCAATACGTATGATCGAGAAGCTCAACAACACGATACGGAAGCCTGTGTTGAACGCAGGTTAAGGTATTAAATTGAAGTTCATGGCTGCAAAGTCTTAATTGTTAAAATTGAATTTTCTAAGAGCTTTGCTTGCCGACTTTTTTATAAAAATAGGATGCAATTTAGAAAATAATGTCATATACGATTTGAAGGAGATTGCTTATCGGCTGTGCGGGTTAAGCATGTTAATTTGGTTATGTATTTATCTGGTACAACAGTTTTGCGAATATGATAAAGCTTGGTGAAATCAAAATAAAGAATTTTCGATCCATTAAGGATTTATCTTTCTTGTGTTCGGATATTATTGCTTTTGTTGGCTATAACAATGCTGGTAAGTCAAATTGTTTACGGGCTATTCGTTGGGCGTTGTCGATGGAAAAGCTTGACGAGAACGATTTCTGTCAATTAAGTCAAGATGATCCTGAAGTTGAATTCAATCTCAAAGATGTAACCCTGGATAAGGTGGAAAGATTAGTCATAAATGATGATAAAAAGATTTCAAAAATAGAGGAAATGATAGTTGATGGGGAGATAAGGTTAAAGATTCGTGCGACTAAAGTTGACGGGAAAATAGAACAAAAGCTTTACTACTATAAAAATGGAGATTGGAAGCCTAATCCAGCAGGGGTATCTAATGCACTTAGATGTATTGTTCCGGAAGTATTTTCTCTAAGCGCGAAAAGTAATTCGGAAGAGCAGACCAGCAAGATAAAATCTGGGACGCTATTTTCTAAATTAATGGGGGTTTATGTAGAAAATGAAATTCAGAAAGGAATACAGGGTAGACTTGAATCGATATTGAAAGAAATTGCTGAAGATGAAAGTATTAAAAAGTTAAGTGAAGATGTTGGAAGCTCATTAAGTGAGTTTTATTCGGATATTGATGTAAGTATTTTGCCGAGTCTGAAGTCGGAAGATGTTTATAAGTCATTTACATTGCAATTGTCTTCTAAAGGAGGGCAAAATATGGGTGTAGGTGAATTTGGACACGGCTTACAACGATCTGCTGAATTGGCATTTTTGAATTGTGTTGCAAATCAACGATCTTTAATTGTTCGTGATAAATCTATTGTTTTACTGATAGATGAGCCGGAGATATTTCAGCACCCATCTCTAATAAATAAGATTCGACAAGTTCTGATTAAGCTGTCAACAATTGGTTATCAGGTGGCTTTAACAACGCATTCTCCAAATATGCTACAAAGTAGAGAGATATTATCTCATTTGCATATTGTATATAGCGATCGGGTAGAGGGTACAAAATTTAGAAATCGTGAGTTTGTGGACCTAAATAGAGCTCAAGCTAATGATGCGGCTGTTAATACGGTAATGATGCTGAACCAGTTGGCATACCTGCCGTTTTGTGAGTGTGCAGTTCTAGTAGAGGGGGAAACGGAAAGAATAATTTTCCCTGAATTGTTAGGGGATTTGTTCCCTTTTACATGTCACAGATTCTGTATTGTTGATGTAGGAGGGTGCACACAATTTCCGTATGTAAAAGATATATTGGATCAATTTAATATTAGGGCACTTTTGATTGCGGATCTGGATGGAGTCAGTAAGATAGTTAGGTCTGATTTGAGTGATGATCTGAATGCTAGGATTAAAAAAATATCTAATAATTTTGAAGGTTATTTTAAGACAAAGTCAGAAGCGATAAAACGATCGGCTGAAGATTACTGGAAACTTTGCCAAGAAATGCCAGATTTAGTTAATGCTAGCATTCGTGAGTTGGAGGGATGCTCGATTTTAGTTTGGAGACAGGCGGATATTGAACATACATTATATCCTGCATTAGTAGCGAAAAAAATGAAAAAATCGAAAATGGCAAGATATGTTATAGATCAAAAAAATGCATTTGTTAAGGAAGGAGGATGCGAACCGATTGAGTCGTGGAAGCGTGTAATTGAAGAGTTTGGCGGCGATTGGTCTAATTTAGTGCATTTTTCATCAATTTTGTCCAAAAATATTTCCGCCTCTTCAGAAGTGCAAGATTTGAAAGGGTAAGTTTTGGATCTGATTAAATCTGCAGGAAAATGCACGGGACTCCCTTTCAGCAGATCGTCTTGTAAATAGTGAGATTTTGGCTTCTTTTTTGCGTAGCTCTCATGGAAAGCCTTTTCGGCTAGACCTTAAAGGTTTTTCGTGGGAGTTGCTTGCTGACATGATCTACAATCTTGCTGGCGGCGGCAACGGTAGCCGACTATTAAAACAGTACGACGTTATTCTCCTTTTCGAACTTGGAAGAGGGGCGATTTTTCAAGCTTGTTAAATCAGGCAAAGTAAGTCACGATAACCATTCCTATAAAGAGTTTTTTCATGGCTTTGACCTGTCGCTTTTATTCCAAAGAATTCAAAATCAATGCCGTTTACTTCGTCCAGGTTAAAGGCCGACATGCTTTCGATGTCGCCGATGAACTTGGCATTGGACGCCAAACTCTCTACTCCTGGCTTGATGAGGCTCGTACCAGTGTTCTGTCCAATACCTCAGAATACATCCGCGAAATCACTCCTCAGTCGGCCGAAATTGCCCTGCTGACGCTTAGTGAGAAATCTCGAGCATTTGCACGATGCTTCTCAAACATGTGGACACCAGGAAGTGATAGACCAAATCCTCTGTTTAACCAACCGGAGGACTTATGAATAAGTGTCCAGTTTCCCATCTACGGCAATTGCCCGACACGCAACTATTGGAGACTTTTTACCCCTCGACCACCAAGGCATACCAAGAACCAGATGGGGTAGAAGTTCACAAAAAACTGGCCCGTCGGAATGTCACGCTCAAATTGCTGTACGACGCCTATAAGCCGCAAGTCGTCAGACGCGCATACACCTACTTCCTTTTGTCGCCGTTACGCAGAGTGGCGGCAAGCCAACAGCCTTGGCGTACCCAACGGCAACGTCCAAGTCATCCCTGGTGAGCGCATGGAGATTGATTTTGCCGGCGACAGTCTCAAGTGGATTGATCCTAACTGTGACGTACAACGTGCGCGGTTGTTTATCGCGGTGCTGCCGTACAGCAACCTGACTTACGCTGAGGCTTTTCCCAATGAGAAGCAACAGAGTTGGATCTCCGGCATCGTTCACGCTCTCGAATACTTCGGCGGCACGCCGCAGGTTCTCGTCATGGACAATGCAAAGGCACTCGTCAAGCACTCGAGCTGGTACGAGGGCGAAGTGCAGCAGACGGAGTGCTCCCTGTGCAACCACTATGACATCGAGCCGCGGGCGTGTCAGCCCCGTCGTCCCAAGCATAAAAACCGAGTCGAGGCCGGTGTAGGGCTCGCACAGCGACGGATCATTGCCGCAATGGAAGCTGGAGCGCACCCCGATGGCGCGCGATCTTGATTACCTCAACGAACAGGTAAAAGCGAAACTCGAAGAGCTTAACAACGCGCCGTTTACTGCCACGGGAAGGTCTGACTCCCGAAGGCAAATGTTTGAGGATGAAGAACGCGAGTACCTTGGCCGCCTGCCGCCCCAAGCCGTCTGTCCGTTGGATATCCGCGTCCTTGTCATTGATCGTGGTCACTGCGTTCGCATATCAGGTGATGGTCATCGCTACAGCACGCCACCGGAGGATACCGGCAAGCGCGTTTCCGTGACGATCACCGAGACAAGGTCTACATCTATGACCTGGATTCATGGGGCAAAACGCCGAGCACAAGCAATAAAAGAACACACAGGACAATATTGCCGGAAGACTGACGTGGAAAAGAAATACCGACGCCAACCTCGCGAATGGGGCACCGAGTTTGTCAAGGCAGGGGTGCCGGAAGATTTTGCCGATCGTCTAGTGCGGCATCTAAAAAAGGAAAAACCAACTTTCCTTGCGGCTGAGCTTGTAATGCCTTGATGAGGCTCTTCAAGCTTTACCCGGTCTCCGTCATCTACCAGGCTCTGAGCACTCGCCTTGAGTACGGCAACGTCATCTATCAAAAAACGCGCAAAAGATGTGAGCAGATCATTTGGGCCAAAGAAAACAACCGGGATCTAAACATTGGCAACGATCAAAGGGTCGCGGTCGACTATTTGTCTCCGACTCACGCCAATATCCGAAACAACTACCGATGAGAGGTGAACGATGAGTCGATCGGTAATGGATCTCAAAGATGTTTGCCTTGAGTTGTGCGCCGGCGGCATCCTGATGAGAGCTCTGGAACTTGTCAAGCTTCCGAATTATCAAAGCTTAGATCCGGGGGAGTTCTTATACGAATGTCTCATGAGCGAAGTTACTCAAAGCTGTGAACCGAGCTTTCTATGAGCACCTGGAAGATCAGGTTTGGACAGTACGCAACGAGAGGCTGAAGACAAGCGAACAGTTACACGTGTGCATCGCGAACATTACGTCGGCGCCCCTTGTATCCTTTGGTTGGACGTCGTGATTGCTGTGGAACCACACCAAGACGTTGTCGCCGGAAGAATGCTGCACGGCCAACCGGGTCTTTTGAGCTACACCGAGATGAGATCGGGGCATCTGCTCGAGTTTGTGCTCGACCTTGTCTTTCGCCAAAAATTCACGATTGCTTTACCGACAGCAATCGAAAGAACGCTTTGGGCTGCTTACTAGGAATCATCGACCGAATAAATGGATTTTTTCAATAGCTCTTTGAAGACGAGCTTGCTTGCCATTGATGATAAAGACGTTGTCATAAACGGATGTTTCCGAAAAACTAAGGTATGGGTAGAAAGCCAGATTTCGATGGTCGTATTTGTTAGTACCCATTCAACTCAGTCGAAAAAAAACTATGAAGCGCTTGTGTATTTCTTAAGTATTTTGTACTTTAATGTTCTAAGTCTTTTTTCAAATGAGTACATAAATCTTGTTAAGCGCGGTACATAACAAAAAAGGAAATACCGCTTAAGTGTTTTTCTTGTAATATAATTCAGTTGGTAGGCAACAATAGTGTCTTTTTTATACAAAGATATGTCATATTGAAAATCATCGTTTTTTATCGCATCTAAAGTGGCCTCTAAAAAGCTACTGAAAACAATCATCTTTACGTCTTGTGATAAATGTCTTGACAAATCAAAACATATTTTTCTGCCATTGGCTAATCGTTCATTAAATTTTTTTTGATGTGTCAGAGATTCGGGTACACATCTGTAGTAATAGAGAATTTTAGGAATATATACAAACTTTGGTACTGACTTGGCAACTTTCAGACAGAAGATTTCATCTTCAACTACATTTTTGTCTTCTGTAAATCTTATATCTCTAATTGCTTCAACTTTGTACAGTTGTTTCCAAACCATCCCTCCGCAACTGTACGTTGATTTCCATTCACCATAAGAAAAAATCATTTTTATGAAGTCTTTTTCAGAAAGAAATTTTTCTGGATAAAAATTTTTCTCCTCGCAGGTTTCATTGGTGCTAGCATACCCACAAATTGAAACATCAGCGTGATTCTTTATCAAACTGCAAATATGAGCACTCAAAAAGAATGGGTCAATATAATCATCGCTGTCAACAAAAAGATATAGCTGATTTCTTTATCTTTAAGTGCAACGCTTATCCCTACATTTCTAGCTGCTGCTTGGCCTTGGTTGTTTTGATCTATAACTATGATTCGGCTATCTTTTTTCTTATAAAGGTCCAATATTGCGCTTGTGCTGTCTGTAGATCCATCATTGATTATGATTACTATGAAGTTGCTGTAGTTTTGATTCAAAATGGAATCTAAGCACTGAGAAATATATTTTTCCGCGTTGAAAGTGGGGATGATAAATGCGGCTTTCTCTTGGCAGTTCATGGCTTCTTTGTATCTCAGGAAAAAATTAAATATTTGATATATGAATGTGACGAATAAATTTTGATATGTAATGTTTTCTTTGTAAGAAAAGTACAAATAAAAGAAATATCATTGTAAATAATAATATTTCAGAATCAACACCCTTGTGCATCGCTTTACGCTTAGCGTCATTTAATTTAACACTTCGACTGTTGTTGTTTGGTGTAGGTGGATTACACGAACAGAATATTGTTTACAAAAAGCAACGAGCAACGATCTGCTCCTTGTTTGAGCTTTTTAAACTTAGTGTTGATGGTAAGTAATTTATTTGATGGCAGATCATATACATTAACAAATGAAATGAACAGATAGCATCAGGCAAACTTATATATTCTTTTTGAACTTTTTCGTTCCTTTTTTTCTCGATATCTCAACCCTGACACCGATATAACTACTGGGTCAGAAGATCACAGCCGACCTGATCGCACTTTTTCCCCGAGCCAGATGCCTGTGCCTATTCTTCCTGACAGCGAACTTTTTCGCAAGATTCAACATGATCTCGTCGACACTGTCCATCAACGGGGCGCAAGACTGTCGGCAATAGTGCTCAATATGTTCGAATGGCAGAGCCCGTGTTTCTCTGTTTTGCTGAGGATTTGTTGCTTCTTAGATTGGGAATTTGCTCAAATGTACAGCAGGTATTGTGGCGAATACTCTTCAAAACGGCTTGCCGCCAACTTCGTTGCTTTGGTTTGCGTGGCAATATCCGCGAGGAAATCAACATTGACGGCGTTGCAGATGCGCCTTCTGGAGTGCTCAAGATAGCTCTGCATCTGATGTCTCGCCCCTCCTCAGTGCTTGCGCCGTATAACCCACGTAGCTGGCTCGTGTAAGGGTGCAAATTGCCTACTTCTTCAGGCAAGCAGCTACGGATTGCTTGCACGGCTCGGAATATATTCTCGAAGGCCTCAACCTTATGGATCTTTTGAGCAAACCGGCAAATGTGCTGTTTTGGACTCGGAGTCCTTTCCCAACATGGGAATTTGGTTTCGTTAGCGCCTACGTATTTGGCTTATCGGGTAATCGCTTGGATTCGCTCGTCAAGACGCTACCGATAACGTCCATGGCTCATGGCGATCGAAGTTTTCTGTTGCTGGCTGACCAACCATGTAGGAGCCACCAATGAAAGCTTTGCTATGCATCGGAATGCCGCACGCTTTTATTGTGGCGTATTCAATGACCAGATCAGTAGAGGCCAGACAGATGGCCGTATTTGTATACGGCGCCGTCATAGATGCAGGTTAATCCGTCTACACGGAGCCGATATGTGAGCAGAATTCCGCCTTAAAAATGCCGAGGAGTTTTTGTGCAAGCTGTTTGCACTGTTACGTAGCGGCATCGTACGACAGACACCTTCATCATTGGGCTGAGGGCAAATGACACCGTGACCTGTTGGATTTGCAGGGGATAGAAAGTTTCCTAACTTGACGTATCTTCTCTCTAGAGTTACGGATTAAAAAGCGAAGATTTCATCTGATCTGTTGCAATGTCATCTATTCCACAAAAAATGTGAAGGATTTAATTAATTGTCACCATAAATATCTCTGGTGAAAACTTTTTCTAGTACATCTATCAGTTCTGGTGACTTTCGATTGGTTATGATGATGTCGCACTGAGCTTTGAATTCAGACAAATTTGCGATTAGTGGAAAACCGAAAAAGCTTTGATCTTTAAGGGTGGGCTCGTATACAACAACACGGATGCCTTTAGCCTTAAGTCGTTTCATGATGCTCTGGATTGAAGAGGCTCGGAAGTTGTCGGAACCTGATTTCATGATCAACCGATAAAAGCCAACACATTTTGGTTCTTTCTCAATAATCTTTCCCGCTAAGAAGTCTTTTCGGGTGCGATTTGAATTAATTATGGCTTCAATGAGAGTTTGTGGAATATTTGAATAGTTTGCTAATAATTGCTTGGTGTCTTTTGGGAGGCAATACCCACCATATCCAAATGATGGATTTCTATAATGTGAACCGATTCGTGGGTCAAGACAAACGCCATCGATGATATTTTTTGGATTAAGATGTTTCTCTATAGCATAACTGTCTAATTCATTAAAAAATGCAACTCGCATTGCAAGGTACGTGTTAGAAAACAGTTTAACTGCTTCTGCTTCAGCGGATGGCATAAAAATAACAGGAATATTTTTTTGGGCTGCACCATCTAACAGAAGTTGAGCAAATTTTTTTGCAGCAACAGAGTCGCTTCCCACAATAATTCGGGAGGGATATAGATTGTCGAAAAGTGCTTTGCCTTCTCTTAGAAATTCTGGTGAAAAAATAATTTCTCGATGATTGAGATGACTTAACTTATTTGTATATCCAACTGGAATTGTAGATTTAATGATAACAGGAGCATGACATCCTATCTCATCCAGTATTCTTAGAACTTCTTCAATGGAATGAGTGTTAAGGAAGTTAGTTTTCGGATCGTAATCGGTAGGGGTCGCAATAATCACAAAATCGGCGTTTTCGCAAGCTACTTTAGGATTTAATGTTGCTAAAAGATCCAGATTCTTAGATTTAAAGAATTTTTCTATTTCAGTATCTTTGATTGGGCTGATTCGTGAATTAATTTGATTGACTTTTTCTTTTACTATGTCAACCGCAACTACTTCGTTGTGTTGAGAAAGAAGGGTAGCAAGCGATAGCCCTACGTATCCAGTTCCGAAAATGGCAATCTTCATGGTTAAATAGTAGTTAAATGTGTGGTGTTTGTAAATAGCAGGAAATGAATATGGCTAGAACATTTGTCATTGATATTTCGGTGTGAAGGTCTTTAGAGGTTAATATTGATTTTTTAATATTGTAGAGAAGACAGTTAAACAATACTTTTTTGGGTGATAGACAACATCCTTTTGTTCTCCGAGGAAGCCTACGTCAGGATTCGAGGGGGTATGCTCAGCGGCTGGCGCTTCGGTCTAGTGACGTGACACCTTAAGAATTAACAAACTGTAGTAGCGTAACACATGAGAAATCGTAGAGATTCGCACGATGCTTCTCAAACATTTGGCCCCCAGGAGTGATAGACCAAGTCCTCTGTTTAACCAACCGGAGGACTCATGAACAAGTTTCCAGTTCCCCTTCTGAGGTAACTGCTTGGTTGCATGCAGAACAGCCGTACAATCTGTGTGACCGCACAGAAGTTGGGGATTCCCAAATCCACGGTGAGTTTCCTTTTTCAAATGGCGCTATCGCACGGCGAAGCCAAAGTGGCTGAGTCGATCCAATTGCCCGATACGCAGCTATTGGAGACATTTACCCGCCGACAACGAAGGCGTACCAAGAACCAGACTGGGTAGAAGTTCACAAAAAGCTGGCCCGACGGAATGCCACGCTCAAATTGCCGTACGACGCCTATAAGTCACAAGTCGTCAGACGTGCATACACCTACACTTCCTTTTGTCGCCGCTACTCCGAGTGGCGCCGAGCCAACGGCCTTGGCGTACCCAACGGCAACGTCCAAGTCATCCCCCGTGAGCGCATGGAGATTGAGTTCGCCGGCGACAACCTCAAGTGGATTGATCCTAACTGTGACGTACAACGTGTGCGGTTGTTTATCGCGGTGTTGCCGTACAGCAACCTCACTAACGCTGAGGCCTTTCCCAATGAGAAGCAACAGAGCTGGATTTCCGGCATCGTTCACGCAATCGAATACTTCGGTAGAACGCCGCGATCCTCGTTATGGACAATGCAAAGGCACTCGTCAAACACTCGAGCTGGTACGAGGGCTAAGTGCAGCAGACGGTGCGCTCCCTGTGCAACCACTATGACATCGAGCCGAGGGCGTGTCAGCCCCGTCGTCCCAAGCATAAAAACCGAGTCGAGGCCGGTGTAGGGCTCGCACAGCGACGGATCATTGCCGAAATGTAGCTGGAGCGCACCCCGATGGCGCGCGATCTCGATCACCTCAACGAACAGGTAAAAGCGAAACTCGAAGAGCTCAACAACGCGCCGTTTACTGCCACAGGAAGGTCTGACTCCCTAAGGCAAATGTTTGAGGATGAAGAACGCAAGTACCTTGGCCGCCTGCCGCTCCAAGCCTTCTGTCCGTTGGACATCCGTGTCCTTGTCGTTGATCGTGGTCATTGCGTTCGCATATCAGGTGATGGACATCGCTACAGCACGCCGCCGGAGTACATCGGCCAGCGCGTTTCCGTGACGATCACCGATGACAAGGTCTACATCTATGGCCTGTATTCGTGGGTCAAAATCGCCGAACACAAGCGGTACAAGAATGTGCAGGGTGACAAGACCCACCTATTGACACGGAACACCTGACTGACGCGAAAAGGAAATACCGACGCCAACCTCGCGAATGGGTTGCAGAATTTGTCAAGGCAGGATTGCCGGAGGACTTTGCTGATCGTCTGGTTCGGCATCTAAAAAAAGGAAAAACCAACTTTCCTTGCGGCCGAGCTTGCAATGCCTTGATGAGGCTCTTCAAGCTTTACCCGGTCTCCGTCATCTACCAGGCTCTGAGCACTCGCCTTGAGTACGGCAACGTCATCTATCAAAAAACGCGCAAAAGATGTGAGCAGATCATTTGGGCCAAAGAAAACAACCGGGATCTAAACATTGGCAACGATCAAAGGGTCGCGGTCGACTATTTGTCTCCGACTCACGCCAATATCCGAAACAACTACCGATGAGGGGGTGAAGATGAGTCGATCGGTAATGGATCTCAAAGATGTTTACCTTGAGCTGTGCGCCGGCGGCATCCTGATGAAAGCTCTGGAACTTGTCAAGCTTCCGAATTATCGAAGCTTAGATCCAGTGGAGTTCTTATACGAATGTCTCACGAGCGAAGCGGCTCGAAGGCAAACGAGACAAGTCGCAACACGGATCAAAAATCAGCATGCTTCTACCCGGACGCGTGTATTGAGAATACTTTGTACGCGCCTGACCGTAATCTGAACCGCGGATTGATTGAACGACTGGCCAGTTGCGATTGGATTCGCCATGGCGAGCACTGCGTCATCACAGGCGCCACCGTCAGCGGCAAACCTTGGATGGCCGGCGCGTTGATGAATGCCGCAATCCGAGCAGGCTTTAGAGCAAAGTATTAACGCGTCAACGAGCTCTTGCTCGAATACGCCGAAAGTGCTTCCAATACTACGTTGCGAACAAGTAAGAAGAAACAACTAAACAGGTATCACCTGCTGATGATTGATGAATCCGGCCTGGGCGGCTTAACGGCGAACCAACGTGCTGACCTGCTGGAAATCATAAATGAGAGAACGCGCGAAGGAGGCAAAAGCGTAATCGTTACAAGCGTGTTCCCAGTAGATGTCTGGGCGATCTGTATCGGGGACGTGTCGTTTAGTGATTCCATTCTGGACAGGCTCATTCATCGAGCTTGGCGCCGGAATTTGGAGGGCCCGTTTATGCGAAGCCGAACAGGGTGCGGCGCACTAGAAGATCCCTATGGAAAGAAGCTGAAGCCTTAAGGAGAAAGACTTTCAGACCGGCATCTCTCGAATCTTGAGTTTGATAAGCTGTGACTTGGGACGCGCTCCGCGAGGCTGCATGGCTATGACAGCCTGCAAGCTCTTGTTCTGATTACACGGGATGCCCCAGCCGACGCTCCGACCTGCCTACAGCCCATCGTTTACGAGATGAGCGGCAGGTCGGATGCAGGCTGGGTGAGGGAGGTAGAAACCTCAAAAGCAAAGATGCTCTCGGAACACCCACACTTGCCCAATCATCGGCATCGAAATTACTGTCCGAATATTTGAGAATTGGGGGGCCGAAAGGATGAGAATCATCGTGCGAATAAATGGTAATTTTCAGAATATCAAACGGCCAGTGGTCAAGTTTTCGGGAGTTACGGGCCCTCGCCGCCGGAAGGCTCGGGGGAATGGCCTCCGCGACGTGTCGCCGCTACCTCCATTCTCCCCAGCCCAAGGCTGCGCCACTCCTCGGTCTGTCAAGGGGGCGGCATAAACGGTCTCCTCCCTTCTGACGCGGGGTCCCTCTATTTAATTCTCACTATCCTTGACAGTCCTTGCGGGGTGGCTATCCCCATTTGTAACCCCCGGTGGAATTCTGAGCGATTTGTCGAGAAAGCAGCTACGATTGTTGGCTGCAGTATTTTTTCACGCCGTTTCTGCGGTACTTTTAAATGCCGTCTGACATATGCATGAAAGTCTAACTCCAATTTGGTTGATAGTGAAATTCCCCTTCGAGAACAAAGGGTTAATGCATTCTATCAGCTAAGACTCGTTGCTTTTCCATTCGGCGCAAAGGAACGCTTGAGCGTTCAATTCGGCGGCGATTGCCGTTTCCCATGGCTTCGACTCGCGTTCGATCCGAGGCGCCGGAAGCCAACGTTCCAAATTTGGCGACCGGCGAGAATATTTCGACTTGAAATCGCAGAGCGTTCGATTGCAAGCGAGAAATGGTTTCCCAGGGGAGATGCCCGTTCGATTGTGAGCGATGCGAGTTCGATCAGTGGAGCCAGGCGTTCCGTCTTGGGCGACTGGCGTTTCATCAGCGAAGATCTGCGTTCTCAGGCATGCGCTGATCGTTCGAGGTTCGTTGACTTTCGTTCGATTGAAATCATCTCGAAAGATGAGGCGAGGGGTGAGAGGTGGACGACCGTTCCGTCTTCGTTGATTCTCGTGCCGTTTTCAATTCCCAAATTCAACCTGAGGTCATTATCGTTTTGTAGGCCTTGATGTAAGTACCGCTCAGGGCGTTGGTTTCGGCGGTGAAACTCCAGTTGACAGAGGAATAAGCGAACAGCACATCATAATTCGGCAACCTGTAGCGCACACATGGCACCGATTCAATATTTATGGGAATTGGCGTAGTGTGCAGTACTTTTGAACGACTATTTTTTGCGGCACTTTTTGACGCCTTCTAACAACTCGCACGAACGGTACAGATTAGCCCTTGATAAATACATCAGAATGAGCCCGCGATATCATTAATCAATAATAGATGAATCTAGTTGCGCGTTACTACGCGGTATGCATATAATTGATGGATATTTTTCCTTAACCTTTTGATAAAACAACATTAAGTCATTTGGCACACTTTCCGCGTTTTCTATAAGTTCGTAAAGTAGCACTATTTTTATAGTTGGAGTTTGATTTAGACAAACTAGGCTGTTTACCGCGGAACTGGAAAATAAAGTAACCAGTTTGCATTTGTTCATTTCAACATTTAAACAATAAAGTTCCCACGGAATATTGTTGCTGTTATTTTCATTAACGAGCAAAAAATGCTTCCATTGCAAATCAAGCCCATTAACAGTTCTAGGATGGACTTTTATTTTAAAGTTTCCAATTAACCCATGCTGTGTCAATATTTGCATCACTTTCTCAATAGCTGAACACTTCTCTAAAAATAATAAATGTTCTTTCATATGTTTATTGTATGCATTCCTAAAAATTATCCTCGTTAATTTCGATGCTTTTGCCAGGTGACTAGGCATTGGTTCAGCGACCTGTTCAAAAAAAACTACTGTGTCCTTAAAGTCAGAAACACAAGAATTCCCGTTCCAGCCAAATACTCGATTTAAAATATTTACAATTGAGTCGCATTTTGATAATTTTGGAATATCACAATACTCTACATTGAGTCTATTTTCATACGAAACCAAGTCTTTATTGTACAAGTGCTGTATAATCTTCAACTTGCTGTACCGATGTACATATTTTTCAATAATGTATGACTGACAATAATCCCTAACTCCTTCCTCCACAAGGTTAATTTCCGATATCACTCCTAATTTATATAAAATATCTGTACATGCGAATGAAGCTCGCGTCGTACAACAAACAAATACTTTGTCATAGACCGAAAAATCAATCTCGCCACCATCTATTATTATATTATTTATATAGGATGGCAAATTGATCCTAAAGAGAACAAAGTCCTTAATTTTCAGCCAAATCTCCGAGACGATATCCCCAACTGTTGGAGCAGATATTTTTTTTAGAAATAATTTTATATAACTTTTTCGCTTCGACTGGAATATGAAAGTTTTTTTAAAAAGACGTTCTCGCTTAATTCTACGGGCCAAATCAAAAATATAATCATGATCATCATCAAGTATTAGGTCCGCTTCCTCATGCTTTAGAGTATTTAGTCGTATATTAATTGCATTGAGCAAGGGATACTTCTGTGTAATAATAAAGAGCGATCTAGACATGGATGACGACAATATGCAAGCTGATTACAAATTAAAAAAGCATAGACATACACTATTTCATATAGAGAATATCGCAATCATTTAACCTGTGGCGGCGCAACAAGCCCTCTCTCAATTAACCACTCCGCATACAGAAGATCCTCTTGTTCGTCAATGTCTACGGCCTCTATTTTATCGGTCAATACCGCATACGGGTTATCATTCAAGCTATTGTGAAAAAAATAGTCCCTGACGGGATTAACATAAACAGCACCATTAACGCGATGTATTGCAGGAAAATCCTGCCGCCGGATTGTACTATCTATCCCTGGAAGTAATTTTTCTACACTTGCGTCTTTTTGTCTGTATCGGCGCATCAGAACAGGGTGCTGATCTACTGGAGAAAGAGTTACGACTCCTGAATTAATTTTTATAGCAAGGTCAATCGAGTTACAAATTGTCTGAAGTGTTCTGAATGGTTGAGTAGGTTGCAACAGAACTACAAAATCTGGACATGAATCCTCTTGAGATAATTTTCTGAGAAAGTCATCAACAACTTCAACTGTAGCTGCTGAATCAGAAGCTAAGTGCGCCGGTCTCATAAATGGAACTTTCGCCCCAAACATCCTAGCAATATTTGCAATTTCATCATCGTCTGTGCTGACATAAACCTCATTAATTTGGCTACACAATTTAGCCTGACAGATACTCCACCCAATCAATGGCACCCCTCCTAAAAGACTCAAATTCTTTCGCGGAATACCCTTACTTCCACCTCGTGCTGGAATAATAGCTACTATATTCATACTGCTTAATATGTTAGTCTTTTTTGAATTGTGCGACTCCAGAACTCATCAGAGTCGATAATCTCCAGAAACTTACTAGCTGAACCGCCATTCCCAAACAGTTTTGAGCTATATTTATGGTTTTTTGCGTCCGCAATAGCATGTAATATTTCAGACTTATTAAAGTCAACATGCTGAAGATTATTTAACTCATTAATAGAATATCTACCCTGTTGTCTATTTCCGACATCAATGGCAGGAATGCCATAGATGCCAGCCTCGCGTATACCTGCACTGGAATTTCCAATGATAAATTGACAATTCTTCAATAAAGTTAAAAATGCCTCAAATCTTAGCGATGGAAACAATCTAAATCTTGGGTTATTCAATAATCTCGCATACGCTGCGAGGATTATCTCGTGCCCAAGATCATTATTTGGATAAATGATTATCCCATTCTTTCCGCAATCAATTAGGGAACTAACAAAAACTTCCGCTTTGGATTTTAGATCAAATAAATCTGTTGTTACCGGATGCAACGTAGCTATAAAATAATCTTGGAATGATATCTCATAGTGTTTTTTCACTTCCTCTACAGAAGGAAGATTACTACTCAACATTACATCGATATCAGGAGATCCTATTACGTGAATTCTACTATTTTCTTCTCCAAGTTTTAAAAGCCTATTTTTAGCATTTTCAGAAGATACAAAATGTTCATGCGACAATTTTGTAATTGCGTGGCGAATTGATTCATCAATTGTTCCTGAAACCTCTCCCCCTTCTATATGAGCCGTTCTGATATTTTGAAGTGTTGAAGAAATCACACCAGCAAGAGCTTCGATTCGATCGCCATGAATAACAGTAAGATCCGGAGCGAGTGCACGAATAAAATTTGAAAGATTGCCTGCTATCAAAGCAAGATTCTGAGCCATTCCTTCTTCATGACTTGCTGAGGCAAAGTCAATATGCACATTCCTCCATCCGTCTCGCTGAACTGCCATATAAGTACTACCGTGAAGTTGAGACAAATGCATTCCTGTAACGAAAACATGTAGTTCGTATTTTGGAGATGTCTCAACTATCGACATTAAAGTCTTAATTTTTCCATAATCAGCTCTTGTTCCTGTAATAAATAAAATTTTTTTTGTTTTCATATTACTTAACCATTTCTTTCTTGATTTGGACATCAAAAGCAATATCTCTTGAAGCTCTTTTCCCTAGTAAATTCTCATAGTCCTCCGCAAGAAAATCACCTGTTCCAGGGCGTTTCACCCACAGGTTATCCTTTGTAAACACTTCACCTGCTTTTATTGCTTTTATGCTCACTACTGAAGCGTAAGCAAAATTAATAGTAACCTGTTCTTCTTGAAGTGCCTCTTTGTGGCCACCAAGCATTTTCGGAATTGTTTTTGCCGCAGATAATAACTCTGTTAAATCAGCTTCATCCATCGAACAAACTATATCTGGTCCTTTACGAAGTTTAGTATCTGTAAAATGCCTTTCGACAATCTGTGCTCCCAGTGCTAAAGCCGCATATGCAGCAAGATTATTCGAGGTATGATCCGAGAGCCCTATTGGACAATTCGGGAAATTTTCCTTCAATTCCTGCATCGCCCCTAACCTTACCTGATGAGACTGCGTTGGATATAAGTTGGTTGTATGTAATAGAGCATATGAAACCTTCCTTTTTTTCAATATACTTACGGCTTTTTTAACCGCATGAATATTATTCATGCCTGTTGATAAAATCATAGGCTTTCCAAATTGCGCAATATGATCAATTAACGGAAAGTTATTCAATTCACCCGATCCAATTTTATAAGCTATGACACCAAATTTTTCTAGCCGATCGGCTGCAGCTCTTGAAAATGGTGTACTCAAAAAGACCATTCCCAAATCTTGGCAATAGTCCATCATTTCTCTCTCTTCTCCCTCACTTAAAGCACATCTGCTCATAATTTCATATATCGAATCAGATGAATTCCCTGGAGAAATTGTTTTTGCTATAGCACACATTTCATCTTCAACGATGTGTGTTTGGTGTTTAATTATTTTTGCACCAGCGCGCGCCGCAGCACTCAACATTTTTTTTGCGACATCAAGACTTCCACCATGATTGATTCCAATTTCTGGAATCACTAATGGGTTTTCAGCATTGATCTCAATTTTACCAATTTTCATAGCTTTACCCTGTTTACATGTTCAGAAAATCACATTTTCATGATGTTGATGAAAGATTATTTCTTGCAACAATTAATTTCAAGTTCCTGTACGACTTTATATTCTTATGCATACAAAACATTTTGGCCTAAACAAGATATATCTAACATTACGAGACAGCCTAACTATCCGACATGCCTCTATCTCAAGTAGCGATATACTCCAACTCCTAATTTTTAACACAAAACGTCTGAGTAGTTAAATGTCTTATTGCTCATATTTGCAACCTTCATCTGAATCTCAAATAGTGTAACCATTCAAAAAACACACACAGGGATTTTAGAGCAGCGTATGTAGACGAAACGTAGTTTCTCGCTAATCTTGGTATCCGTACTCGCAAAATTCTAGTGCATCTCTGCAACTGGTTTCACAATGGCGCATTTGTGAGCACTGCCGTTTAGCCAAATTGAAGACGCGTCAGAAGGGCTGTCTTATTCCATATTTATAACATCAAGAATCCTGGACTGGCAGTCGGAAAGCAACCTCCATCTAGCAAATCCAGTTCCATGTGCAAAGAATCAATGTCCTCATTTGGCTCTCCGCAGGGCTGATTTCTTTTCGCTACGCCTAAGATCAGATCGTCAAACAGATTTCGATTTCGCCCTTTTTATGCGTCATCAGGCCAACGTTAAAAAGTGCAACAGACACGGAAAAGTCCAAGAAGGCTTGAATTTACACCTAATAATCTTGGTTGCCAGGTAACAATGGCATCTGTCCAATTTGGATGCATAACCGCTTACTCGTTGTTGCGATACTGCTTTTGACGTTGAGTTCTGCTTGAGCTACTTGAAGCCCTGCTCAATCCGTCATCTCTCTCGGCAGAAGGTTGCCACAGACACGGTTGGACAGAGAAAGTCATCACAGAGACTCTCCATTCCACACCACGCGGGCCCCGTAAAAACTCGGACTCGCCGTTCTGCATCCAGCGGTTTCGAACGTTAGAGGCAAATAAGCCCGCGCAAGCTAACTATATAACTCTTCTCCTGGAAAATTTGGTTTGCCCTGGCTTTTTTTTAGCGGAATTTCGAAACCATCTGTGCCGACACAATGTTCAAAATCACTGCTGTCCAAATTGAAAATATGCATTCCCGCTTAGACGGAAGTCACCTCCCTTCAAATCAAAGGCTTGCATTTTCGGGACAAAAAGTAGCCCCTCTCTTGCGATTAAAAGGGTAATTGCGCCTGCATTCCTATCTCCGGAGGCTTCTCCAGGTTTCGTTTTCCGTCATTCATTCGTACATCAGGATAGTCAAGCCAGACTCGCAGACTTTTGTGTGTCATGAGATTCAGACGGACGAAGTGCAGAAGCCTTGGAAAAGACCATTTGTGCAAGGATCTCTGCTTGAGCACTTCGAAGAGCGGCGTCACAATGGCAGCTGTCCAAATCTGGCTCATGACGGCGTTTTCGTTGGAACCAATGAAGCTTTTGATCTTCAGGTTCTGCTTGATTTTCTTGAAGAAGAGCTCGATCTGCCAGCGTTCCTTGTAAAGCGCCGCAATTTGCTCCGGTTTCAAATCCATATCGTTGGTCAGGAAGTTAAACCAGCGGTCGTTGTCTGTGGCGTGCCATTGAACGACTCGAAACTGAAGGTCGCCGCAAGTTTCTCGTCCGGCAGGACTATCGATTTCAAACTGGTAATCGCCATAGTTGTCACCCTCGCTACGGCATCCCTTCTTCAGCGGCGTCGTTACGGCATTGTCCTTGAGGCGAGTGACGAATGTAGTGCCTCGCTTCGAGAGCCAGGCAAAGAGCGAGTAGTCGTTGTAGCCGCGATCCATAACGACCGTTATGTTGGCGGCAGGCAGTTTCTCGATGGTTGTTTGTGCCAGTGCGGCATCGTGTACCTTTCCGGTAGTCAGATTCATCACGCTCGCATTAAGTTGTCATTGTCGATGATGGTGTGAAGTTTGAACCCACCCTTCGATGTGCGATATTTCGCCCAGTCAAAGCGGCTCAGACAGACGGTGATGGTTGTCGAATCTAGCAAGTAGACGGGCTTCTCGAATGCTTTTTTTAGTCGTCTGTCTCCCAGCATCGGCTTGAAGTAGTCCAGCAACAACATGTAGCACTGTTCGAGGATTCGGTAGGAACGTGTCTGGTTGGCATAAGCCAGTGTGCCGTACGCTTCATTGGGCGTGCATCGAGGTGATTTAGCTTGCCGCAAGCAGAATACAGGCCATCGTCAATTTCGCGTAGCGAATCGCAGCCAGCGAGATGACAGAAGAGCAATGCGATGAAATGATCCCAGGCGCTGAACTTGGTGGCACTGCGTCGAGGACAATGGTTGTCAAAGTGAGCCAGTAAACGATCTTTGGGCAGTAGCTCGATCAACTGCGCAAAGAAGCTGGTGGGGACATTTTGAAGGGCGGAATCTGTAGAATTGTTGGCCATGGCGAGAGCTGTATTGGGTTGTTTGGCGACTTTCCAATTTACATGCTTCCTCGCCATTTTTGTTATCTGCAGTAGCTCCAATGTCTGCCATAACCGTGGAAAAGGGGCCGGCCTTTCTCGGTCACCCCCTCGCATTTTGCAAAACCCTCTGGCTTAGCAATTCAATTTGGACAGTAGTGAAAAATTAAAGGAACCACGCGGGTTCCAGAGGAATTCGGGGTCCCTTTTATTCGAAACTCAGGTTGGAGAGGGCCATTTTGGCTATGAGAAGCTCACGTAGCGTTTGTGTACAATCCCATCAATAATCTTTTAGAGATCATTAACCTCCTCCAAGATATGGCAGAACACAGGTTCACTTGCACTCTTCGCGTGTATGAGGCAGAAAAAGCGCTGAGACTTATTGCGGCAGTTGGCAAGGCTGGCCATCCTGCTGGCGTTCCTGTGTATTTTTCAGAGTCCGTGATTCTCGGCGGGGGGGGCTTATATGCTGGCATTGGCCTGAGCCATATCATCCAGCCCAATTTTTTCTCTATTCAAGCTGGCGTCTAGTGCTGGCTATTCATCCGCAACGCTCGGATGACTCTTTGTTTCTGCATGAAGAGCCTTGGCTGTTTCTCATGATTGAAAAATGTAGCAAGCGCTTTCCTTTCCAGCTAGCAGAACTTCTCCAAACCTCCCTTCCTACACCGTCTGGATGGTTCCTTAGGGGTAAATCCGAACAGGGCCGCGTTTGTGTTTTTTTGTTTCCAAGGCTTCATGCAGAGGAGACCTCGTATTTTCAGCCTGAATCGATTCAAAGAGGTGTTTTGTGAACACTTGTTCAGTAACTTGCCAGTCCATTTCGGATCAAAGTATTTTGCAGGAAGGACGTAATGTTTTATGCATTGAGCGTGACGCCATAGACGCCATTGATCAGACACTTGGTCAGTCTTTTATCGAGGCTGTGCGGCTGGTACTCAATACGAAAGGAAATGTTATCTTTTCGGGTGTGGGAAAATCTGGGCATATCGGTCGCAAACTAGCGGCCACCTTCTCTTCAACTGGTACCACGGCTTTTTTTGTTCATTCTGATGAGGCGGCTCATGGCGACTTGGGAATGGTCAAAAAGGATGATGTGTTCGTAGCCATTTCCTTTTCCGGTGAGTCCGATGAACTACTGACTATCCTTCCTGCTCTAAAAGCAATGGGTGTCAAGATCATCTGCATGACCGGACGAGCTGACAGCTCTCTTGCCAAGGCTTCCGACGTCAGCCTTGTTACGCCTATCACGCGCGAAGCCTGTCCACTGAATCTGGCACCCACGTCTTCGACAACTGTCACTATGGCTCTAGGAGACGCAATCGCAGGGGCCTGTATGGTCGCAAAGCATTTCAGTCGGGAGGATTTTGCGCGCTCGCACCCTGCTGGAGCTCTGGGGCGCCGCCTGTTACTTAAGGTGCAGGATGTCATGCGTAGCGAGTCTCTGCCTACTGTACAGCCTCAGACTCCTCTGCTTGATGCCATTGAAGTTTTGTCAAAGGGGAGGCTCGGCGTTGTATTTGCCGTGGATGACTATCAAAAACCTGAAGGCGTTTTTACTGAAGGTGATCTGTGCCGACTATTGAGAAAGTGTGTTGATCTCTCAACTTTGCGTCTGCATGATGTCATGAAATCGAACCCAAAGTCGGTATCACTCACGGCTCCTGCCCATGCCGCCCTACATCTTATTCAGGAGAGCCAAATTAATCAGCTTGCAGTTGTTGATGACGAAACGCAACAGTTGCGTGGAATCGTCCATGTTCAGGATCTTATTGCAACAAAAATCTATTAAGGAAACCCCAGATATGCACATCATCATTCAAGCAGGAGGAAAGGGGACACGTCTTGAAGGCCTGACTAGAAACCGCCCTAAATGTCTAGTTCCGGTCAACAACCGCCCCATGATCTTCTGGACATTTGAAGCCTTCAAAGACCATGACATCACCGTCATCTGTGATTACAAGCAGGATGCCTTGAAGCGTTATCTCAGTACGTTTGGTGCTCAGTATCAAGTTCAGGTCATCACAGCTGATGGTACCGGAACGGTTTCTGGTATTGGAAAAGCCTGTTCATTATTCGACGATGCAGACCCAGTAGTTGTCCTGTGGTGTGATTTACTCTTTGATCGCGAATGGAAGATGCATGCTGCTATGTCGAGCGTACCACTTCAAAATAACCTGATTGGATTATCGGGTACATTCCCTTGTAGGTGGTCATTTGAAAATGGGCAATTCAAGCATGAAGCAACGTCTGTTTCAGGTGTGGCTGGCTTTTTTGTCTTCAAGAATAAAAGCGAACTTGAGAACATCCCGACCGATGGAGCGCTTGTACCATGGCTTGCAGAGACTGGGAAGACCTTTAGCACGTTCTATCTCGAAAATGTTACGGAAGTAGGAACGGTCAAGACATTTGAGGCTTTAAATAAACCCTCAGTATGTCGCCCGTTTAACGAGGTTCTTTTCAACGAAGAAACAGTGTCCAAACGTGGTGTGGACGATCAGGGGCGGAAGATTGCTGTGGATGAAATCGCTTGGTACAAGCATGTCCAGGCCTTGGGGTTCGCCGCGATACCCAAAATTCACTCTTTTGAACCGCTTGTCATGGAACGCATCAAAGGTCGAAACATTTGGGAGTACGACTGTTTGACAGTTTCTGAAAAAAAGCGTGTGCTCGATTCAATTATTGACGGACTGCGCGAACTTCATCAGTTGGAAAACGCCCGCACGGCGAGCATTGCTGATCTTGAAGAGTGCTATGTCACAAAGACCTTCAGTCGTCTAGAAAAAGTTGAGAATCTAGTTCCGTTTGCTCGTGACGAGTACATTCGTATCAATGGCCGTTATTACAAAAACATCTTTTACGACCGTGAATCGTTGGCCTATATTCTGAGGGAAAGATACCCCAAAGAATTTCATCTGATACACGGAGATCCTACGTTCTCCAATATGCTGTACGACCGCATCCACGGAAAGGTTTTTTTCATTGATCCCCGAGGCTATTTTGGTAAATCGAAACTATATGGTGACGTTGATTATGACTGGGCCAAGGTTTACTACTTCTTAGTGGGGAATTATGATCAATTCAATCGAAAAAAGTTTGCTCTGGAGATCAATCGGAAAGGTGTCGAGATAGCTGTAAAGCCGAACAATTGGTCAGACATGGAAGAGTATTTCTTTGAACGGATTGAGACAGTATCAAAGACCAAAATCCGGGCTTTACACGTAGTGATATGGCTTTCTCTGACGACCTATGCCTGGGAAGATTACGATAGCATCTGTGGCGCATTCTATAACGGCATCCTCAAATCTGCAGACTTTCTTTGAGGCAAGATTATGAAGCTTACGTTATCTCCACTGCCAAAAACATGGATATTTGATGTTGACGGAACGATTGTTAAACACAATGGACATTTATCATCGGAGGGAGATCAGCTTCTTCCCGGGGTGCTAGAGCTATTTCGTAGTATTCCGTCAACTGACATTATCGTGTTGATGACGGCTAGGAGGACTGAGCATCAGAACAGTCTGAAGGATTTTCTGAACAAAAATAATATCCGATTTGATTATCTTCTCTGCGACCTACCTCAAGGCGAGAGGATTTTGATAAATGACCTTAAGCCATCGGGGCTTAAAACAGCGTTTGCAATTAATAAGTATAGGGACAAACCGATGGATTTGACATTTGAAATCGATAAGTCTTTATGAAATTAACTCTTTCTAAGCAAAAAAAATTTGTGGACTTCCTGTTTACAAAAAATATATAGCAGAAAAAATGATAAGGCGAGACTTTATTGGGGGGATTTATCGCGAGAGCATTAATTATGAAGAATATGGAGAGGCTTTGCGCCAGGCGTATTTCTTAGGGATGCCGATATGGGGTAAGAGAGTAAATCAGCGAATTATAACATGGCATGTTGGTGAATCAAGGGTATTAAAACAATTTACTATTGCTGATGGGTTGGCCAATGTTTTAGAGAGAACCTTTAATGGAATGAGAGTTGTTCCTATCAAGGACAAAAAACATGCTTTTATTTTTAGATCAAATTCAGGAGAAATTGCACTTTTGCTGATGTTTTTCTGGAAACAACTTTTAGAGCGAAATGAAATCAAACATCGTGAACAGGTTGTTGTTTTATGCACAAAACAATACCATCAAGATATGTTGAAACTTTATTTTCCAGAAATTCGATCAGTTGTCCTGAATCCTAAAATCTTGAGTTTCGTGCATGATGATCTCGAGGCAGGAGAGTGGTACGTTCATATGTGTTTTCCGGGAAAATACTTTGTTCAGATGGAATCTAATTTTGACTCTGGTCCTGTGAACTATCTTGAATGGATGGGGCGATGGTTTGGGTTAAGTGTTCAATCGCCAGAAAGACCCGATGCAGAAGAACTTAATAATGCACTCATTTCGGCTCGAGGTAAACTAACAAAAGAACAGAACGATGCTTTGATGGATAAATCTTCTAAAGGATTGGCAATTCTAGCATTGGAATCGGTTACAAGTTCAAATCTTGATGAGTGGTTGAAGAATCAAATACGCAGCGAAATTTCAAAAAAGTTTGTTGTGTTAGAAAATTCAAACAAATTTTCGTATCCTGAAATTTACGGAATTGCAACTAAAGCAAAAAAGCTAATTGCTTTAAGGAGCGGACTGGTCGATTTTTTGAGCAATGCAGGAATCGAGCTTTATATTTATTACACAAGTTTTCGTAATCGTAATGTTAATGTTTCGTATAGGAGTGCCAAGCAAGTATTAGATTTGTACGGCATCAAATGGATTCCTTTAGAGAATACTAGAAACGCACAAGAGTATGTGATTGACGAATATTAGTTTATTGTGATTGTATGAAAAAAAATAGATATTTGCTTATCGCCAGATAATAATTATGTAATTCCGTGCTCGGTTGCTATCCAATCACTTTGTATTAATACTTGTGATTTTTGCAAGGTTAACATTCATATTCTGGATGGAGGGTTAACAAGTGAAAATAAGCGCATGTTAGAACAAATAGTATGTCTTCATAAATCAGCCACAATACGTTTTGTTAAAGTAAACGATCAAAAATTTAAAGAATTTTATACAAGCAATTGGGGGACTGCGGCTACATACCGATTTCAAATTGGTGATTTACTATATGATCTTGATCGAGTTTTGTATATCGATTGTGACGTCATTGTTTGCAAATCTGTTGAAGACTTATTTTTTAGCGATCTAGGTGATAACATCATTGGGATGGTTCCTGATATTTGGCATAAAAAGCAAAAACAAAGATTTCCAGAAAAAAACAACCGTATTTTAATACTGGGGTATGCTTGTTTGATTTAAAAAAGTGGAGAGAACTTGATGTTGCGAATATGTTGATTGATTTTTATAGGAAAAATAAAGATGTTTGTTGGTTCCCTGATCAAGATCCTATTAATTCTGTCTTAGATGGTAACATTTTGCAATTGGACTATCGATTTAACTTTTGTTATCACTGGGACAAGAACGAATACTTTGAAACATTCGGAGACAGGGATGTAAAAGATGCAGTAATAGTTCATTACATATTTAATAAGCCGTGGTGGAGCTCTTGTATTCATCCATATGCAAAGCTGTATTTCGATTACTTAAACACAATCCCTGTTTCGATAAGAAAGCGCGCAAAGTTTTTTGTAAAACAAAAAATTGATACGGCCACGATATACGTGTTCGGTATTCCTATACTGAGGATGAGTAATTATTTTACTATCAAAGAATATAAATTTTTGGGGTGCATTCCGCTCCTAAGCATTCAGATTTCGAGGGGGGAAGCAAATTTTTTGCTTTTTAATATAATACCAATTTTTAGGATTAAATCCGCAAACGGGATGATGCTCAAAGATAAGGTTGTCGTAATGAATAATATAAGGTATTCTGATGAGTATAGAATTTAGAAATGGAAGCATGCAGTTAAAAAGTAGACTTTTTGGTCTAGTTTCTAAGGTTTACAATAGAGTAGATCTTACGGAAAGGATTTTATTTTTGAATAGGCAAGTAGGTATAAGACGAAGCAAAGATGAAGGAGAACGAGATAAGACTGCGGTGAATTATTATGATCTTGTGCGCAGGTTTCAAGCACAAATTCAAGCGCTTTCGGAGGTTGGTAAGCTTAATTTGATTTTGCACAGACATATTGGCGATAGCTTTGTTGTGCTAAATATAATACAACAAGAGATTGATAATTTCGAAACCAAAGTAAATATAATCTTACGCAAAGAACATGAAGATATAATGCGTTTGTTTCCGAAATTTCGGTATAAGGTTTTTGATATTGAGTGTTTTTTTCCTGATCAAGATTATAGAAAAAAAGAAAATTTTAATAAAAAGCGGACTAGCGACCTTTTGATTGAAAATGTTTTTGAAAGGGCTTTTATAGCTATCCCTCAACTGAGTGCTCCATTTATTTTGTCTCCGATCGATATTGATAGAGTAAATTTGCCATATGCTAACTTCGTCAATGGCTGGGCAAGAATGTTGGGCTTCAATACAAAAAAAATAAAACTTTCCCCGACTCGAATCCTGGTAAGTTCAACTATAAAATCAAAGTATGGTATTTCGGATTTATCAAAAGTAGTACTTTTGTGCCCAAGTGCAAATAGTGTTAAGTCTTCAATTGGCGGATATTGGGATTCCCTTATTGACGAGTTGGAACTAATGGGATTGTCTGTCTTTATAAATAGTACATCATGTGACAAATTTCATAAACGGAGAACAATAAATTTCGAGCTTTCTGAGTTGATTTCTATAGGGCAGAATTGCAGGGCGGTGGTGACATTGCGAAGTGGGCTTTCTGATATATTGGCACCACTCCAGAAAAAACTTGTTATCATTAATCCTCCAGACGTTGATATTGATTATCTTGAAATTAATCAAAACTATGTATTAGATTTCTACCCGTTGGAAATTGTGTTAAAGAAGAAGGTAACGATGCTGGATATTAAACTGGCAGTTAGAAAGACTTTGGATTTTTTTCTATAGTAAATTGAGTTGCACATATTTATGTACAGACTGATTTCTAAGGTTTAAATTCATATAGTAGGTTTTTATCAGTTGTCAGTTACTGTGGTGTTAGAGAGCGCGACGAATTGATATGGATTGTGTCACTGCTGTCCAAATTGAATTGCAAAGCCAGAGGGTTTTGCAAAATGCGACGGGGTGACCGAAAGACTGGCCCCTTTTTTCATTGCTATGGCAGACATTGGATGATTAAACCGTATCGCTAGAAATTTAGGTACGTCACTGCGGTGACGTACCGCACTTTTGGGTCATCGCATCCAAGTCAAATGTGTCGATCTGGAAATCGAGTTTGGAGATGAGTTTTTGGACGGATTTTTTGAGGGAGCCAACGTCCATTTCCCATTGACTTGGTTGGCCATGATCTTCCCAAGAGTCTGCCTCAAGTCTTCAAACGACACGTTCTTGTCTTCCCCTATTCGAGCAATGTCTGCAATGCATTCCATGGCAATCGTGGCGGACAGATGATTCAAGAACTGCCATGCCTCCTGGCTCGTTCTGTCTCTCATGTAGGAGGCATCAAAGTCCATCCCGTCGCCGTACGTTCTGAAGAACTGTTCGATAGTCTGGCGTTGCTTGTAGGCTGATTGCTGTTCAGGTCCAGGCGGTTTGTCCGAATCGACACCGTCTCCATTTCGGGAGTTGCCTCTAGAACCTGCTTCAGGTCCTGGGGCTGCAGTTCAATGAGCTGCTCGTCCGTGAGCTTGCATTTGTCCTTCTCGCGTCTGCTCAACTCCCTCTGTACCTTCCCGTCCTTCACTTCGTTTTTGTGTTCCGCTCGGTCAGCTGCGTCAGCCAATTCATTGGCATACAGCTGCGCGTCGTAGTAGACGAAGACATTGAAGTCGTCTTCTTCGATCTTGAATGACTGAATTGCACGTCCGTTGTAGGTAAAAAGACCGAGTAGCTTTGCGGCGTCAGCGGCAAATAAGAGGCTACGAGTTTGCTGTCTCGTTTGATCGCAATGACGTATGAAAGTTTCTTTTCGGTCAGCTCTTCGAATTTCTCTTCGGCGGCAAAGCCTTTGTCGGCGATCACCGTGTACTTCTTGCTGGAGATGCCGCATTCGTTGAGGACGTCAGTAAACGCACTGACGTCAGGCGTACTGCCGAGAAACTGCTCTTTGCTTCCTGGCTCGGCGGCGTTTACTTGGCCGACATTGAGCCGATCAGCGGACAACGAATTTCCGAGTTGTTCGGCCGTGTCACTCGAGCAAAGGTGGATCAGTTCTTCAAGGCTCGATTCGCACGATTGCTTGAGGCTGCGCGTCTGGCTCGAGAGGAAAAGGCCAAGACCAATCCGGAGGCCATCAACGAACCGTTGACGATTGCCTTTGACAGCACCAGCATCTCAACCTATTCGTCAACCATTGAGGATGCCGAATACGGCAAGGCCAAAGCCAATCCAGAACTCAAGCAGGTCAATCTGACATTGGCCTGCGATCAGAAGACCGGAGAGGTACTCTACGCCAGAGAGTAAGCTGGCTCAATCAATGACGTCGCCAGCTTCTCGGCGATCTTCCAGAACATGAAAGAGGTGGGTTTTCATGTCGACGACGTCGAGCTTGTGACGGATCGAGGCTACAAATCGGCCAACAACATCCAGGTTCAGCGCGATGCCAGAGTGAAGTTTGTGCAGGGGTTGCGCATTGACGAAGACAGCATCAAGGCAAAGTTCGACAAGTACATGGTTGAGCTTCGTGGCAACGGCAACTACTTGCCCGAATGGGGCTATTCGACGCTGACGCTTGCCAAGGAAGAAAGCGAGCTGTGGCAGCAGAAAACCAAGACCGGAAATGTGCAGGTACACGTCAAAACGCATTTGTATTTTTCCAACGAATTGGCGCTGAATGGGATTTTGCGCGCATAGAAACCACATTTTACGCTAACTGAAACAGGCCTTTTGCACACATAGAAACAGGGGGTCAAAAATCGGCATTTACGCTTATTGAAACACTTCAGGGCAGTACGAATCCCCATCATCAAGTTTTCCTGTAACACCTACATGGAGGATTTGATGAAAAAACTTTCATCCCACCAAATCAGGCAAATTCTTGCCTGCGTTACTCAGAACCGTTCTTACCGAGAGCTTGAAGATCAATTGGGCGTTTCCAAAGCGTCCATTAGCCGCATTTTCAACGCCTCTGTGCGCGGGGATAAATCTCCCCGGGAGTTGCTCAAGCTCACAGACAATGAGCTTGAAGAGTTTTTCTACCCAACTTCGGGATCAAAATTTGTCGAGCCGGATTGGCCGCAGATTCACAGTCAGCTTCAGCGCCGGGGTGTCACGCTTCAGATACTCTATGAGAAATTCAAAGCTCAAACCTCTCGTCCCGTTTATACCTACACATCCTTCAGCCGCGGCTATGCCCGCTGGAAAGCTAACAACGGCGTGCGTCAGAGCGGCGGCAATATTGAAAGAATTTCCGGTGAGCGCATGGAAATTGACTTTGCCGTCGACAAGATCAAGTGGATTGATCCTGATGGCATACTTCACGAGTCCAAGCTGTTCGTCGCAACGTTGCCCTACAGTTGCATGCTTTTCACCGAAGCATTCAACGACGAAACTCAACCCAGCTGGATCTATGGCATTGTTGATGCGCTGGAGTACTTTGGCGGCGTGCCTCGGGTTCTTGTAATGGATAACGCTGCGCCGCTGGTTCGAGTGCCAAACTGGCAGGAAGCCGAAATTCAATACGCCATTCGATCGTTATGCACTTACTACGGCATGCAGCCATGGGCCTGCAAACCGAGAACCCCAAAGCAAAAAAATCGAGTTGAAGCCGCGGTCAATGATGTCGAGTGCTGGATTGTCACTCAAATGAATTTGGATCATCCGGCTCCGGCTTACGATCTTGATGACCTCAACAAGCAAATTCGAAAGCGTCTCGATGAACTCAACAATAAACCTTTTCGAGGAAGAGGCATTACCGATAGCAGGCGCTCTCGTTTCGAGCAGGAAGAGCGCTGCAACGTACTCCATTGCCTCGTCTGCCTTTTGAGCCGGGGCAATGGAAAGTGTTGGTTGCCGACAAAGCTCACTGTATTCGCATCGCCTCCGATGGTGGACTCCGCTACAGCGTCCCCACTGAATACGTTGGCAAAAAAGTCGTTGTTCGCTTGTGCCGAGCCGCAGTCGAAATCTACGATTCCGAAACCATGAAACGACTTGGCAGTCATCAGCGATATATGAGTACGTAAGGGCCTAAAACCCATTTGCTCGATGAGCTCCTGACAGACGCCGAAAAGCACTACCGTCGTACGAGTCGGGAATGGATTGAATTGTTCGTTAAGAAGGGAATGACCGAGCATTTGGCTGCGGATTTTGTTGCCTACCTAACGGACAAAAAAGGCAATTTTCCCAGTGGTCGCACTTGTGGCGCCGTATTCGGTTTATTCCGTTCTTTTGCTCCGAGTGTCATCCGCAAAGCTGTTGCTATCGCTTTGGAAGATGATTACGTCAGTTACAAGTACATCCGTCAGCTTTGCGAGCAGATTGATTTTGCCAATAAGTCCAACGGGAAATTGAATGTCGGGGCTTCGGACCAAGCTCCAAAATTCACTGTCTGCGAAAACATTCGAGGCAACTATGAGTAAAGGAGTTAACTATGCCCTGTTCGCTTGATTTGCTCCTTGCCGTCGCAAAACGCCTGCGCTTGACCCCCATGATCAGATACGCCATGGAACTTGAACAAGATGTCACGACGGCAAATCTGTCTCACACCGAGTATCTCGCGAAGTTGTTGCACTGCAAGTGCGAAAGACGCGACGAAGAAGCTCTCAAAAGACGGCTGCAACAGGCCAATTTCCGTTATGCCGATGCGTGCATTGCACGAGTTGACTGGAATGCAGATCGCCAAATTAATAGATCTCTGCTCGACACTCTGGCTTCCAATGATTACATCCGATTCCACCAGAACGTCATCATTACCGGTGCTACCGGTTGCGGCAAGACTTGGCTGGCTGACGCGCTTGGACACACAGCTTGCCTGGCCGGATTCAGAGTTAACCACTATCGCGTGGCTCTGATGCTCAAGGAATACGAGCGTTTATGCACTGAAAACACGTCAGTCGGCCGCAGACAGTATCTGTCGAGCTTGGGAAAACTTGATCTGCTGATTTTGGACGACTGGGGAATAGGACAACTTGATGACGACAAGCGCTTCAGCCTGTATGAAATCATAGAGAATCACATGCAGCACGGCAGTTTTATCGTCACAAGCGTCCTTCCGGTTAAACAGTGGAATGAGTACCTCAATGACGCACTGATGGCTGACTCGATTTTGGATCGATTGGTTCTCAACAGCCACCGTCTCTTGTTGCAAGGTAATTCGATGCGCAGCCGCCCAGAGTACGGCGGACTTCCCAAAAATGACACGGAGGTGCAAAGACTGAATTGATACTCATATTCCACTTCTGAGTAGCTTGATGATTCTCAAATTCACTCAGACGGGCACGACTTATCCACAACCTCGGCCTACGGCCCAGTATGTAGGCTGAGCGGCCTTCGGTTGTGGATAAGTCTTCCTCTTTTCCCACTAAATCTTAGTCAGCTCCGTTGCACTCGACTTTTGCAGGCACAGCGCCGTAAACATGCGTTTCAATGCGTGCAAAAGCCGCTGTTTCCATGTGCGTAAAACAAGGTCTCTATAAACGTAAAAATTCAGCGCTGAACGCTAAGAAGACGTTGCTCACGAATGTCGACAGCTTCCTCAAGGCTAAGAACGCCGGGCGAAGGGTGAGTCCTGAGGACTGGGGCCGTTTTGGCAAATGCGTCAGCGAAGTTAAGCAGGATTCGGGCGAAGTGAAATACGTGCGCAATATGGCGGAAATCAATCAGCGTCTGCGCCATGCGGGTTGCTTCGCCATTCGCACGAACTGCCGTCACGATCCGATTGAGGCGTTGCGTGTTTACCGACAGCGAGCCAAGGTTGAGGGGCAGTACAGAACCTTCAAAACTGACATTGAGGGCGGCCGGATTCACGCCACGCAACTTGCCTACACCGGCAAGCTCTTTATCTTCACGCTGGCGACCTCACTGCGATGCAAGTTGGGGACGACGCTGCGTCTGAACGCGGAACAGAGAAACTGCAAGGTACCCAACAACTCGCTCGACACGGTGTTGATGGAACTTTCTAAGGTGACGTTGCATCGTCGAGGCGACAAGCTGTGCTGGCGCCCGGACAAGCTCACGAAAAAACAGCGCGATTGCTTCGCGCTGCTGGATGTGATCCCGCCCAAAGGTCTCTTCCGAAATTAGTAGCTAGTGGGCGGGAGTTACGGTTTCCTGTGAAAAATCAGATGGTTAGGCCGAAAATTTTCTTAAATCTACGGACCTAAACGCTAGCGTTACGGATTAAATCTACTGGCAAAAGCGCCGTTGGCCCCCATTTTGTACAAAACTGCCAGTTGCCCGCTCCAACAAAATCGTTTTCATCCATCTTGGACACGTTTTCCCTTTGCGGAAAGTGTCAACTTTTTTCAAGCCAAGGCAAACTTCATCAAGCCAACCGCCTGTTTTAAAGAGTCGAATTTGTAGAAGTTCCCTTATGTAATTAAACATTAGACTTGCTTTACATATAATGAGACTGAGGTAGTACTTGAAGAGGTGATTCTATGTTAAGGGAAGAAACTTGAAGTCTTTTTTGAGTGATCTTTACTCGATTTTGATTTTAGATAGAAATATGTTTTCAGGGTAGTATCTCCAAGTTTATATAGGAAAAATCGACGTCTGTTTCGGGGTGAGGCTCTATCAAAAATGTCAGTTTTCGAAAGTTGGTCATATAAATTCTGAAGAGATTTTTCGTAAAACGGTGAGATTTTCCAAGGTAAACATATTGAGTTACGCCCCAAAAGGAATCAAGCAAGCATTTTTCAACGCCATTTTTAACGAAATCTGGATAGTCTCCTTCAATATATATTTTGCTAAATAGCTGTAGTTTGTCGTCATTAAACAAAGCTGTTTGCGATAAAGATGACTTGCGAAGTCTGTAGAAAAATAGAACTGATGGATTGAGGATTCCATTGTGGATTTTGGGAAGGCATCTTAAAAAGAAGTCAACATCTTCCATGCAGTGAAAGTCATTATTGAATCTAACATTTTTGATTTTGCTCAATCTAAATACTTTATTGTTTAAAAAGCGTCCTACTGTTTTATCTCGGAACCCTAGGCGCTTTTCAGGTTCTTTGAAAAATTGCAATCCAATTTTTTGCTGTGTAATGATAGATTTACTAGGGGATTCGTCATAGTATCTGCTCAAAATTCCATTTTGATCAAATCTTTCATATCCACAAACAAAATAGTCAGCGTTATAGGTAGTAATGTCTGTGATAGCGGTTTCTAAAAAATTTGTTGCAATATAATCATCGGCGTCGAGAAAATAAACAAATTCAATGTCACTCCTTTTTTCTATGAAATCCAGGCCGGCATTTCGAGCTGATGATACGCCTTGGTTTTTTTGTTGTATGATGTGAAGGCGTGGATCTTTACTGCAATACTTATCTAGAATTTTTGCGGACGAATCGGTAGAGCCGTCGTCAATTGCTATAATGAGAAAATCCTTAAAGGTTTGAGATAAAATAGAGTCCAGGCATTGCTCTAAATAGTTTTCGACGTTAAAAACAGGAATAATGATGGCAACTTTAATCGGGGCGCGTGGAAAGGTGACGCAAGGCATGGTCATACAGATGTAGATTTAGATAAAAAACGTTTTTCAGTATGTTGTCAACCAGTTGGTGCCAACAAATTGAAGTTTGAAATTAAGGTGTATGAACAAATTTTATCGATGTTTGTGTTTTTAGTTTTTAATGATGTTATGAAGATTTGATATACATTTTTGAATGGTTGAGTCTATGACTTTTCCGTATTCAATATTTGTAAATTCTAAGTTATTCACTTTGGTTTCTACAGTTCTTTTCCACTGACAAGGGTATTCGCCCTGGACCCATTTTCCTCTGCCTCTTCCAAAATGAGCAACTGCCAAATACAGAAGTATAGAATCAGTAAGGAAGTTTTTGACTGCGTCTTCTGACCATGAAACCGCCGTGCCACGGAGGTCTTTTTTATGGTTGTATGCAATTGCTAATCCTGCACCACCTAAAGTACCTATCGCAGTTCCGACTAACGTTCCTAATCCCAACGATAACCCTCCTGTTGCAAGATCAGTAGCTAAGCCACTAAAAGCACCTGTGCCAACAGCTCCAGCAACTGCAACTGGTGCGAGCGGAACTGTACGAGTGATTTTCCAGTCGGACTGCATACGCCGTAGTATTTCCTTCCGTACTCCTTTCCCATTAAGCGAATTGATGGCTATCAATTTATCCGTTAATGCGCAGAACTCATCAGCAGCTCGTGATGCAAGTGCTGTTTGAGCCGCACCGAGAGGATCGTGGACTGTTTCATTTTTAAAAACTCCAAGGCGTTTACCAAGCAATTTGATCTGATCCATAACCGATGCACTTTCTGCTATCTCACGATCATTGGAAAGTTTCTCGATATAGTGAGCCATAGCATCAATACTTGCACTGTAGGCTGCTCGACGTTTCCTCGACCAAACTTCCCTCAGAGCGTCGAATGTTGCTTGAAGCTCTTCAGGGAGTGCCTTAGTGATAGCGTCAAACAGTGCGAATTCTTGTACCCAGCATCTTGCAAAAGCATCCATCGGAAGCACGGAACTCACAATCGGATATGCTGATATAGCATCTTTCCAGCGATCTACATCCGCTTGTTCTGCTTCTGGTGGTTTCGGTTGCCCCATCTGATTGAGCAACACAATTACTGGTTTCCCGATCCACTCGAGAATTCGCATTTCTGCACTTACGTACGGAGCAGAGTCAGGGAGCTCGGTTGCATTGACTAGGTAGAGTACAACGCTTGAAGTTTCTTTAACGTGCTTGAGAGCTTTTTGGTTCAACCAAAGAGACTTGTTAGCGACCCTATCCCATACTTCGGATAGGAACCAACCTACGGGATTAGCTCTTCCTTCAAGACGCTTGGCGAGAGCGACAGAATTACCAAAACCCGGAGTATCCCAAAGGATGAGTTCACATCCTTCGGGGGTACGAGCCAGTACATAATCATCGGTTGTTTCAGTGACATGGGCACGGTCTGCAACCTCCCCGATGTCGCGGCCTAGCAACGTACGTGCCAACGTCGTTTTGCCAATGTTGGTATGACTGACCAAACTTAAATGAATTCGCATCGGATCATTGCTCATTGTTCTTTTCCTTATTGTCAGTCACCGTGATAATTTGATCGGAAGAAATTCGTGGAGCTGCCCAAGCTCGAATAGTTTTGATTGTTTCTAATTGAGACTCGGAAGAGTCACGTAGAACAAACAGTTTGATTTGATGCGCATTGATCAATGCTTCCCAAGACTCCTGTCGTTCCTTGATACGTGTCGGCATTGAAGAGAAACGTTGAGCAAATTCCTTCATGTCAAGGAGTGCAGCAAAGACTGCAGTACCCTCGGACTCATACGCCTGACGCAGACGTTCAATGACCGCTCCGTGCACTTCCTCTTCTGGTGTCTCAATACCGTCAAACCAAACAAGGACGATTGGCTTTCGGGGACCTGAAGAAACGGCGGGAATGTTCGCTTCTTCATCGTCAAAATCGAAAGTCTTGACATCAGAGTCTTCTTCAGTTCCCCAATGTTTGCAGAGAACTGAAGTTGTCTGATCTCGTAAAGGACGATTCACGTACGATGTGACAATCAATAAGTTTCCAAGCACAGCGTCCTGCGCGCATTGGACAAGGATATTTTCGAAGTAGGACGACTCAATCGAAAGCGATGTCTGCGACTTAAACCGATTCATTCGCCAGGTATCAAAGCAGGCGAAGATCAGACGAGGGAAAATAACGACAACGCCCATCAGAATCATCATGCGAATGAGCCAGGGGGCTGCAGAAACAGGAGTTTCGAGATATGGGAGACGGTCTGCCCGCATTTCGACGATCTGAGCAAGATCCAGCATGGGCGGCAGAGGTCCGACCGCGGGTATGAGGCCGTAGGTGTAGTCAATGAAGGCCTTTACGCTTTCAGGGCTTTCCGCAAGCCACGTGCTCTCCCATCCGGCCCAGTATGACGTACCAAAACCACGTACCAGAAGACTCACGATGATGCCCAAAGCAAAAAAGAGGGCAGCAAAATGTAGAGTACGGGCCACATTCATGCGAATCAGCGGCGCAACAAACGCCGACCATTCGCTGTAGAAGTGCGACTTGAAACCGGAACGACGCAATGTGCCGTAGCTTGTCTTTTGAACAAATGCGTTGAGGCTGCTCCGCAACGGCAGCGCAAATCGATTGGTTCCGGTTCCGACCAGGCCGATTGCGCAGCAAAATAGTGCGATGTAGACAACAAGATTCCAGAGGATCACTCCCCAGTAGGGGGGAGAGAGCAGATTGACTATGTGCTCAGGGCTTGCAATGCGATCTGTTAAGGCGCCAAGCACGAAGGCCAGAAGAACAAAGAGAGGTGAGAAGAATTGGGGTAGGCGGGCCTTGGTGCTGATGGCTGTGTTAGTGCCGCGCTCAGAAGCCGTACGCAACACGACCTTGGCGCGCTCAGTCAAGAGCTTCACAGCATCGGCGGATTCTCCGACCGTATGGGCGGCACGAAGGCTGGCGGCTTCGGCGTCAGCCGATGTCCACTTGATATGCGCGTCATTGGATTCCTCAATCGCCTTGGCAAGCAGAATCAGTTTTGCCTGTTGGAGTGTTAGTCGAACCGATGTTCGTTTGCTTTTTGCCATAGCAATGAGAAATCCTCTGATATTGGTTCAAACCCCTATTTTAGGTGAGAGTGCTTAGTTGCGCTCTAGATTCGAGCCATTTGCACGGCGTCAACCAGTTCTTTTGTCGCTGCACCGGGATCCTTTTGTCCGCATATAGCTGAAACAACAGCAACCCCATCGGCTCCAGCACGAATCAAATCGCCAACAATGGGTACTTTGACGCTGCCGATAGCAACGACGGGACAGGGCTTGCGTGAGGCCAGTAGTGCGAAACCCTCAAGGCCAAGCGCATCGCTCGCATCCGGTTTGGTGCTCGTCGAGAAAATCGGTCCGATTCCGAGGTGATCAACCAAACGAACATCGACTGCAGAGAGTTCCTGTTCGTTGGATACAGAGAGTCCGAGTACCTTTTCGTTACCGATGATGGCGCGAGCATCGCTGGGAGATAAATCATCCTGCCCGATATGCAAGCCTTCGGCATCAACGGCAAGGCATACATCGGCATGATCGTTGATGATCAGAGGAACATGAAAGTCGGCGAGAACTGACTTCAGCGCACGACCGCATTCAACCAGTGCTCTCTTTTTCCAATGTGGGGCGCGCAATTGAACGCAGGTGGCACCGTTTTGTACTGCCGCACGTGTAGTGTCGATCATGCCTTGAGCACCACCGCACAAATCGGGGTCCAGTACCAGATATACGGATAGATCGATGGGGTGTCGCATCAATAAAAGTCCTTGGCCTGCAGAAGGTTCAGAGCGTCAATGTAAGCTACGGCAAAACTACCCGGGCCGCGGGCTACGCCGGCAGCCTGTTGTGCGGCACGCTTGGCAAGCGCGCAGGCGGAAATGACAGCTTCAAGAGGATGTTCGGTTTGAGCAACGAAGGCTGCCACCATGGCCGACAGGGAGCAGCCGGTTCCGACCACAAGTGTTGCCTTAACGGAGCCGCCGGTACACGAAAGAATTTCCTTGCCGTCGGTAGCGTAGTCGGTTTTGCCGGTGACGCAGACGATGGTGTTGTACTCACGAGCAAGTTTGACGGACGCTTCAAGAGCGGCATCACTAGAGTCGGTACTGTCGACCCCCTTACCGCCTTTGCCCATTCCTGCAAGGGCCAAAATTTCTGAGGCGTTACCGCGGATCACCGTCGGGTGAAGCGCCAAAAGGCCTTGGATCATTTTGTCACGCCAGGGAATGACACCGGCTGCAACCGGATCCAGTACCCAGGGAACATTGTGTCGAACGGCACTTTTGGCAGCCAGATGCATGGCTTCCAACGAATCCGGACGGGGAGTGCCGACATTGATCAGCACGGAAGAAGAAATCGCGGCAAAGTGTGCGGCTTCTTCACAGGCGATGACCATAGCGGGCGATGCGCCCATCGCAAGCAACACGTTTGCCGTGATCTCTTGCACTACATCATTGGTTATGCAGTGCACAAGCGGTGCTACCTGTTTCACATGGAAGAGGTGTGTCGCAATGGTTTCCGGTTCAACAGCACGCATGGGGGGTAAGGTGAATTCAGACATACAGCAGAAGAAAAGAGATGAAGTTGAAAAATCAAAGGGAACTGATGGCGCGCGTCAGCATATAGCCGGCAAGAACCAGGAGCATGCAGGCAAAGATGCGCTTTAAGGGCTTCGTGTCGATGCTATGGGCGACCTTGGCACCAAAAGGCGCGGTAAAAATGCTTGCCGCAGCAACAGACAACAAAGCAGGCAAATGAATATAGCCCAACATCAAGGGAAACTGTGGGAGACCCGGTTCACCCCAGCCTGTAATGATGTAGCCGAGCGTTCCGGCAGCTGCAATCGGAAAGCCTAAGGCGGCAGAGGTTCCTACGGCGTTATGCATTTTGACATTGCACCACACCATGAATGGAACGGAAATGAAGCCGCCCCCGGCGCCGACCAATGCCGAGACAAGTCCGATGCCGGTACCGGCGCCAAACATCCCTGCCATTCCCGGAAGAGTTCTTTTGGGTTCCGGTTTGGAGTTGATGAACATCTTGATAGCGGAAAAGCCGACAAAACAGACGAAGATGAGAGAAATCCAGAAGGTTGGGAGAAGGCTGGAGATTTTGGCTCCGAGGAGGGCACCTACCAAGATACCGGGTGCCACCGCTGCAACAACGTTCCAAAGGACAGCTCCGCGCTTGTGGTGTGCTCGCACCGAAGAAAGCGACGTGAACATGATGGTAGCCAAAGATGTCGCGATGGCTGTATGAACGATGGCAGTATCAGGCACGTCGGCATAGACCAAAAGCATGGTCATGAAGGGCGTGAGCACCATGCCCCCGCCGATGCCGAGGAGTCCGGCCAAAAAACCGGTACAGGCGCCTAAACAAAGCAGAGCCGCAACAATTTCCCAAGACATGGATACGCTTCCCGCAGAATTGTCGAATCGCGGCGTACATGATACCTGCGTCAAAGAGGGCAGAGCGAGGTCGGGGCAGGAATTGACGAAGGCGGGAAAAGGAAGACCCTGTGGTTTCCGGCTACGTTACCTGAACCGAAAGGTCAGGGTGGCCGCGGCTGGAGCGGAAAACGGAGCGGACAACGCGTGCCCGCTGCACTATCGGCTCTCGAGTTAAACGGCCTTGCACGAATGCATAGGTTAGGAACATTGGAGCCGCTGGTGAAACTTCACAGGGTAGGACAATTATAAAACGATAATGACCTCAGGTACCCGATCAAGCGTAGTACCCATTCGTACAAAGCTTGTGGCGATCTTTAACAACCTGGAATTATGAGGTTAAGAGTTTGAGGACGGTTAGCTCGGTGAGCCAACCTGAGAAGGGCTTTGCCCTCTCCGCCTGGCGGCGGATTCACCCAAAGTTTTTCCCGGCCCCTAAGAATACGCCTTGCCTTGCCCGCACAAGCTTGTTTCATCGTAAGGCATACACTTGAAGTGCGCAGATAGGAGAAGTCCGACTCTGCGCGGCCCGCGAGAATGCGCGGACAGCCTGTGTTTTAACGCTTTGGCTGAGAACGTGATGACGGCACACGCTGTTATCGCAACGCTTTCCCCTTTGCTGTCGGCGATGACGTCTTTCTTTCAGTCACACCGCTTAGCATCGGCAAGCAGCCGGCGCTTTCTTGGGGTTTCAAGGGAGTTGGTGCCGATGATGAATTGACGCACGACCTCGCATAGGGCGTCACGCCGCATACGGCTTCATGCGTCAAGTCCGTGAAGGGTGAGGAACCTCCTGAAGACCCTCGGTCTTTTACGGCATCTAAGCGCCAAAATGTTCTAGCACAACATTTAAAGGAGGCCCTCATGGCGAATCTTAATCAGTTTTGCGACTTCACGAAGCTCATCGGCATCGACATTGCCAAAAGCGTGTTTCAAATCTATAGCTACGATACGCAGACCGGTGAGATCACCAACGTGCAGATCAAACGGGATAAGGTGCTGGAGAGCCTTGCCAATTGCGGCAAATGCCTTATCGGCATGGAGGCATGCGGCAGCTCCCAATACTGGGCCCGCAAACTGCAGGCACTCGGCCATACTGTCCGGCTGATGGATCCCAAGCTCGTAAAGCCTTTTGTTCGTCACAACAAGAGTGACAAGGCTGATGCCGAGGGCGTCTACCATGCCCTGGTAAGCGGAGTCCGGGCCGTTGCTGTCAAGACGGAAACGGAACGCGACATCCAGACGCTGCTGACAATGCGAGCCTTGCTGGTCAAACAGCGCGCAGCCCGCATCAACCACGTGCGCGGCTTACTTGCCGAATACGGACATGTTATGCCAAAGAGCGTTGATCAATTCGATAAAAAGGTTGATGAATGCATCAACAGCCTTGAAGGTGACGCCGTGCAGCTGGTGATCGACACGCTGCGCGATACGGTCAAGAGCATTCGGGATGACCAAGACCGGATTAAGACGCTTCAGCGCGAAATCAGCAGGCTGGCCAGTCAAACCAAAAACGCAAAGCACTTTCTGACAGTTCCGGGCGTTGGTGAAACGATCATGGCGTATATGTGTGTGCTCCTTGCTGATCCAACACAGTTTTCTTCGGCCAGGCAGTTTGCGGCTTATCTTGGCTTGGTGCCAATGCATACGGGCAGTGGCGGCAAGACTGTCACCACAAAGATTCCCGGCCGATGTGATAAAGCTCTGAGAGCTTTATTGGTACAGGGAGCTCATGCGGTGGCCAGGTCGAAATGCCGGACAGACTGGGTGAAGACCATTTTGGCAAAGAAACCCAAGAAGGTGGCAATGGTTGCCATCGCCAACCGCATGGCACGCCAGTGCTGGGCGGTGGCAAGCAAGGGACAGGACTGGAGAAGGATGCCTGTTACGGCAGCCTAGGAGAAAGACGAAATGCTCGCCGTGATTGATCCAAGCTCAATGATGTAAAAACCGGTTACGCCGGCCTCTGCTAAACCTGTGCCCGTTTTCGACGTATTTTTGCGTCGTCAGACAAATAAAGGAGCAGAGGTCCGGCCCCCCATCATGGCCACGCCAGAAATGCCGCATTTGCCAATGCGGTCATGACGATAAATAGGTCGAATAAGAACGTTCAACGCTTTGTTCTGTTGATAACGTAACGAACTCTGAGATCGTTGACGACGTCGGGCGCCACGAACAGACAGTAAGTTCAGCTCGGTTAGTGAAAGTTTTTGCCAATGCACCCACGCACTGGCAAGGGCTTTTGCGGCTCTGGAAAAAAGTCAGGCAGGTTTCGGCAACTTGACAGCAAACCAAACCGAGAGATGAGGCAACACGCCGCAGCGCCTTATTCCACGGGCGTTTCCACGCACGATGGATTGCCATTGGGCGGCCTTAATCGCACTATCGTTGGATGCTTTGTCGTCGGATAAGAAGCTGGAGTTTGATTTAAGACAAGAAGGCGCGTTCCCTGCTATTGACTCCTGAGGACATAAGGAAAGGCCGCTTATTTTCAGCGGCCTTTCGGGGAACATTTACACAAAAGCTGGAAAAGTTCAGCTTTCAAGAGCGGGATCCAGAGCTTCATCGCACTTCATGCGAAGCGCGGCAACACGCGAAACAGTTGCTTCATCGACAGGGACCTGACCGAGACGGCCGGTAATGGAGTCAAAGGCAATCTGCAACGACGCCATCACGGCAACGCGTTCAGGGGTGAGCGAACGATTGGCCGAGCGTACTTGAGATGCACGCGTATTGAGGATTTCGGCGGCGCTGCGTAGATTTTCAACGTCTTCCTCGGAAACCTCGAAAGGATACTCGCGATCCAAGATGGTGAGTTTGATGCGTGGCATGCTTTATGACTCCGATTTTCTACCCGACAATGTTCCGATTAAGCAGAAGGCTGTTCCGTCTGCTGGTCGGCCGTCAGAGAGACGATCAGCGAATCGATGCGGCTGCGCACGGCGGCAGCTTCTTCCTCGAGCAGTTCGACAGCGGCGGTCTTGTCTGCAAGCTGAGCCTTGAGGGCTACGTTTTCAGCCTTCATTTCATTGTAGGCCTGCACAAGGCGGGCGACGGAAGATTCAAGTTTGTCAAGCTGGTCGTTCATTTGTTACCTCGTTAGAGCACGCGCAGTGTTTATTGCGCACCTAGGAAAAGTTTGCCTGCGAATTTTGCCACTCAACGCGTTTGTCTGCGCGGCTTTTTACGCGGAAAAACAAATTCAGTTGAATCCGAGTACGTCGGACATAGAAAAAAGTCCGTTGGGTTTGTCTTTCAGGAAGCGCGCAGCTGTTACGGCACCTTGTGCGTAGCCTGCACGCGAACCCGATTTATGGCTGATCTCAATGCGTTCACCGGGGCCGGCAAAAATCACGGTATGGTCACCGACAACGTCCCCGCCGCGCAGAGCGGCAAAGCCGATGGCACCATCGGGACGTTCCCCAGTATGTCCTTCTCGACTGAGAATAGCAACGGAATCGAAATCAACGCCGCGTCCCTGTGCCACACGTCTCCCCATTTCGAGAGCCGTGCCGGAAGGCGCATCCACCTTATGTTTGTGGTGCATTTCCACGATTTCGCAGTCGTATTGCGAGAGCATGGCACCGGCAATTTCGAGAAGCTTCAACACGGAATTGACGCCTACGCTCATGTTGGGCGCGAATACGACGGGAACGGACTTGGCCGCTTCCGCAATTTTCTCTTTGTCTTGCGCGTCAAAGCCGGTCGTGCCGATCACGACGCCGATATTGTGAGCAACGCAGAATGGCAGATAGGCAAGCGTAGCCAGGGGACGTGTGAAGTCGATCAAAACATCGGCTTTGGCAAGGTCCTGAACGTCATCCGAAATCAAAATCCCGGTCGTTTTGCCAATTGCCGCACCGGCATCCGTGCCGATTTCGGGAACTCCGGGGGCAGAGACGGCAGCTACGAGTTCAAGGTCATTACTACAGAGAACGGCCTCAATAATGAGCTTGCCCATGCGGCCGGTTGCGCCGGAAACAGCGATTTTCACGGTTTAACTCCTTACTGATCTTCAGGACGCACGAGAGGCGTCGGAGCGAAGTCCGTTTCGCGGCCGAGGATCATTTCGTCAGCCTGTTTTTCGGTCGGAACGCGACCCGCTTCAATCTTGGTAAGGATGTCCTGTTCATCGAAGTAAAGCGTGACACGACGCATCTGAATGTCACCGTAGCGCGGATTCAGATAGTAGGTGTAGTCCCAGCGATTGCGATGGAACTGACTTTCAATGAGCGGTTCTCCCATCAGGAAGAGAACTTGCTGACGAGCCATGCCGACTTGAAGCTGGTCAATCATTTCTTTGGTGACCAGGTTGCCTTGGTGGACATCGGTACGGTAGACATAGCTATTGAAGTTGCAGCCGGACAGCGCGACCAAACCGACGGCAAGAGGAGCGGTGATAAGAAGTGTGCGCAAGGACATGAGAAAAAACAGTCGAGAAAACGCCTCGAAATTCGTAAATTGAAAACTTCCCGTTATGATAGCGAGTATCGGATTGAAATGAGCCTCTTGAGGATAGCCAATGAGCGTAAATAATGAACATGAGATGCTTGAGCCCGAACAGGAACTCAAAAATGTGGGGCTTAAAGCAACCGCGCCGCGCATGCGCATTCTGGAGCTTTTCCAAAAAGCACAGGAAGCAGGAGCAGTGCGACACTTGACTGCAGAAGACATCTACAAGCAGCTAGTTGCAGAGAACATTGAGGTGGGTTTGGCTACCGTCTATCGCGTTCTTACCCAGTTTGAAGCGGCAGGGCTCATCGTTCGTCACTATTTTGGCAATGATCGCGCCAGCTATGAAATGGACGACGGCGCACATCACGATCACATTGTCTGCACGCGCTGCGGCCGCGTAGAAGAGTTTGTTGATAAAGAAATCGAAAAACGCCAGAAACAGATCGCCGTGCGTCTTGGTTTTGAACTCGAAGGACACTCGCTGTCCCTCTACGGCATTTGCGAAGATTGCCGTAAAAAGGAAAAGGCTCGACGTAAATAGCTTGAAGGCTTAAGAGCACTCAAAATAAATAACCGGGCTTGAGCTTTTGTTCCCAAGTCCGGTTTTTCATAGAGGCTACGTTAAACCAATTATTCTTCCACCAGTACAGGGCTCACGCCGACGCTGTGGAAGCCTGCATCAACATAGGCCACATTGCCTGTAATGCCGCTAGCCAGATCCGAGAGAAGGAAGGCGGCGGTATTGCCGACTTCATCAATCGTGACCGTACGACGCAACGGAGCGGAGTGTTCCATGTAGGTCAGGATTTTCGAGAAGTTCTGAATGCCGGAGGCGGCCAGCGTTTTGATCGGACCGGAGCTAATGGCATTGGCACGAATACCCTTGGGGCCGAGGCTTCCTGCCAGATATCGGGTGGAGGCTTCCAGAGCAGCCTTGCAAACGCCCATCGTGTTGTAGTTGGGAACGGTGCGTTCACTGCCGATGTAGGTGAGAGCCAGGATCGAAGCGGCACGACCTTCCATCAGGGGCAATGCTGCCTTGGCCAACACCGGGTAAGACAGCGCGGAGATTTCCATGGCTGTGCGGAAGGATTCGCGGCCGACGCCATCAAGGTAGTCGCCTGCAATGCATTCACGCGGAGCAAACCCGATGGAATGCACAAAGCCGTCCAGACCGCCCCAACGTTCCTTCAGTTCACCCATCACATTGGCGATCTGATCATCTTTGGTGACATCCATTTCAAGGCAGATGTCGCTGCCGAATTCTTTGGCAAATTCAACGATACGGTCGTGGAAGCGTTCGCCAACATAGGTAAAGGCGAGCTCGGCTCCTTCGCGGTGGCAGGCTCGGGCAATGCCGTAAGCGATCGAACGGTTCGACAACACGCCCGTGATCAAAAGTTTCTTGCCTTGCAGAAATCCCATGATTTATTCCTCGGTAAGGATTTTTGTTTTTAGCGAATCCTCAACCGTTGTCCGATTGAGATTCGAGTTGTTCTCAAATTGTTGATGATACGGATTTTAGAGACACTGGTACTGTACTTTTTTGCAATTGAAAAAAGTGTCTCTCCGCGTCTGACAACGTGTACGTTCTTCCCTGGCGGCGGCTGCGTATTTGCACGCGGCGGAATTACGAGCACGAGGCGCTGCCCGATGCGCAGTCGGGAGCTGCGCAAATTGTTCGTGCGACGAATCGAGCGCTGTGTGATGCCGTATTTCTTGGCGATGGTGTAGATGGAGTCGCCCCGGCGCACGCGGTAGACCACGCGGCGCACTTCCGGAGCCGAAAGTTTGAGTCCGGCGTTGAGTTCTTCCTGCGCGATTGCCGGCGCAAGTTGTCCGTTGGCGTCAACAAGCAAAGCAGAACCAGCGAGCACTTTGCGGCCTTTCGGGATGCGGTTGACGCGCCGAAGCTCTTCTTCGGTCATACCAGATTTCAACGCAACGTCTGCAAGTGTTTCGCCTTCTTTAAGGTGATAGAGCACCCAGCTTGACAGTGGCTTTCCTGTGTTGACCCAACTCGCGAGGTTGTCCATGAAGACTTCCAGATTTTCCATCGGAAGCAACATGACGGAGTTGTGGCTGGCAACGATCACGGGCAAATTGAAGCCGGGATTGAGCATCCGAAACTCGTTGGGATCCATTTCGGCAAGCTCTGCGGCCGTCTTCATGTCAATGTCACGGCTCTTCGTGACGCGGACAAAATAAGGAGCGTTTTCAATTTCCGGCAGATTGATGCCGTACTTTTCCGGATCGGCAACGATTTGACGGATTGCTTCCAGTCTGGGTACGTAATAGGCTGTTTCACGGGGCATCCGCAGGTGCGCGTAATCCGCTTTACGACCACGGGCTTTTGCTCTGCGAATGGCACGAGAAACACTGCCTTCACCCCAGTTGTATGCGGCAAGCGCTAAGTGCCAGTCACCAAACTGTTGATAGAGCTTTTCGAGGTAATCCAAAGCAGCACGCGTACTCTGCAGCACGTCTCTGCGTTCGTCCTTCCAAAAATTCTGTTGGAGCGAATAGATGTTGCCGGTCTGAGGCATGAACTGCCAGAGGCCGGAAGCTTTGGCGTGAGAGAGAGCTTCGGGTTGGAAAGCACTTTCTACGAATGGCAAGAGCGCAAGCTCGGTGGGTAATCCTCTTTGCTCAATCTCGTCGACGATGTGATAGAGATATTTGCCGGCACGCTCAAAAACACGCTCGATGTGACGCGGATTACGACTGTAGCTTCTTAACGATGTTTTTACGCGGCTGTTCTTAAGTTCCGGCATAGCGTATCCGCGGCGGATACGATCCCAGATGTCAACAGGAGGAGATACTTCAGCTTCCGTAGCAGGTAAATCATCGGCTTGCCGCGCTTCCGTGGCCGCAGGCGTTTCTGCGCATGCCACGGAGCCGGCAAAGCAAATGCCGGTTACGAAGCAAACCAAAAAATTGCGCAAAGACACCATGAATGCGAGAGAAAAAAGAAAGGTGAGACGGAAAGCGACTCGAAAAGGCGAAATTGTAGCTTGAAAAGCGTACATTTCTGTTTGTGTGCTATGCACGGCACGGGCATAATTCTACGTTCTATTTTCCATTTTCAATCAAAGATCAGGACAAATGGCTCAATACGTCATGACCATGAATCGCGTGGCCAAGGTGGTTCCCCCCAAGCGATTCATCCTCAAAGATATTTCTTTGTCGTTTTTCCCGGGGGCCAAGATCGGCGTTCTGGGGCTCAATGGTGCCGGTAAATCGACGCTTTTGAAGATTATGGCCGGTGTCGATAAAGACATTGATGGCGAAATTACCTGGCAGAACGATCTCAAGATCGGTTATCTGCCGCAGGAACCGCAGCTCGATCCTGAAGCAACGGTTCGTCAGGCCGTAGAAGAAGGCATGGGCGAAGTGATGCAGGCTCAGGCCAAGCTTGATGCTGTGTACGCAGCTTATGCCGAACCGGATGCTGACTTTGATGCACTGGCAGCCGAACAGGCTCGTCTGGAAGCCATCATTGCCGCTGCCGGTACGGATGCTTCCACGCAGATGGAAATTGCAGCGGATGCTCTTCGCCTGCCGCCTTGGGAAGCCAAAATTGGACATCTGTCCGGCGGTGAAAAACGCCGTGTAGCTCTGTGCCGTCTGTTGCTGTCTCGTCCGGACATGCTGTTGTTGGACGAACCGACCAATCATCTGGACGCTGAAAGCGTCGAATGGTTGGAGCAGTTCCTGCACCGTTTCCCGGGAACAGTTGTTGCTGTTACACACGATCGCTACTTCCTTGACAACGCTGCCGAATGGATTCTTGAGCTTGACCGTGGCGAAGGCATCCCCTGGAAGGGCAACTATTCCTCGTGGCTTGACCAGAAGGAAAAGCGTCTGGAGCAGGAAAAGCGCCAGCAAGAATCACGCGCTAAAGCCATCAAGCATGAATTGGAATGGGTGCGCCAGAATCCCAAGGGACGTCAGGCCAAGGCTAAGGCTCGCTTGAATCGTTTCGAAGAGTTGTCTAGCTACGAGTACCAGAGCCGTAACGAAACCAATGAAATCTTTATTCCGGTGGCAGATCGCCTCGGCAATAAGGTTATTGAATTCCACAATGTCAGTAAGGGCTTCGGCGACCGCCTGCTGATCGACGACTTATCCTTCACAATTCCGCCCGGTGCCATCGTTGGTGTCATTGGCCCCAACGGTGCAGGTAAGTCGACGCTCTTTAAGATGATTACAGGGAAGGAACAGCCGGACTCCGGTTCGATTGTTCTTGGTGACACGGTCAAGATCGCTGCCGTGGATCAGACTCGTGAGGGATTGCCCAACGATAAGACTGTGTTTGAGGCGATTTCGGGCGGGCTCGACATTCTGCAGGTCGGCAAGTTTGAGATGAGCTCGCGTGCCTATCTCGGTCGCTTTAACTTCAAGGGCGGCGATCAGCAGAAGACTGTGGGCGTTCTTTCGGGCGGTGAGCGCGGCCGTTTGCACCTGGCAGCAACTCTGCTCAAGGGCGGCAACGTGCTATTGCTCGACGAACCCTCGAACGACTTGGACGTTGAGACACTGCGTGCACTGGAAGAAGCATTGTTGGAATTTGCCGGCTGCGCGCTGGTAACCTCACACGACCGCTGGTTCCTCGACAGAATTGCCACGCATATCCTGGCGTTTGAAGGCGACAGTAAGGTCGTGTTCTTTGATGGCAACTACAACGAATACGAAGCCGACAAGAGAAAGCGCCTAGGTGAAGAAGCGGCGCGTCCGCACCGTATCCGCTTCAAGCCTCTCAAGCATTAAGTCATGTTCTGTCCTCCGGCGCATTTCTATACGGGAATGCGCCGGACTGTTCTCGTGCACAAGCCATGTCTGCCAATTTCGTTCATCTGCGTTTCCACTCCGAATATTCCATTCAAGACGGTATCGTGCGTCTCGACCCCATCCTTGAAGAAGTGATGGAGCAGGGAGGCGTTGCTTTAGGTATTACCGACTCGATGAATCTGTTTGGGGCCTTGCGGTTTTATTCGCATGCGATTGCTGACGGCATCAAGCCCATCGTTGGGTGTGATCTGTGGATCACGAATGCGGTGCACGGCAAACGGGACAATCCGTATCGACTGACGGTCTATTGCCAAAATCACGAAGGTTATTTGTCGCTCTGTGAGCTTCTTTCCCGAGGCTGGATGGAAAATCAGTACTTGGGACGCGGGGAAGTCAGACTGGAGTGGTTGACTCCTGACAATTGCAAGGGACTCATCTGTCTGTCCGGTGGCCCGCAAGGGGTGATTGAGCAGCATTTGCTCGAGGATAATAAGGGTGAAGCTCAAGCGGTTCTTGAACAGTTGCGCGAGGCCTTTCCGGAGCGTTTTTATTTAGAAGTGCAACGAGCAGGCCGAAAAAACGATGAAGCGGTAGTGGCGCATATTGCCGAGTTGGCTGTTGAGACGGGATTGCCCATGGTGGCAACACACCCGGTGCAGTTCCTGCATCGAGAAGATTTCAATGCTCATGAAGTGCGCTGCTGCATTGCCGGTGGATACGTGTTGGCGGATCCTCATCGTCCGAAGCTTTATACGGAAGAGCAGTATCTGAAGACCGAAGAGGAGATGAGGGCGCTCTTTGCGGACATTCCTCAGGCTATTGACAACACGGTAGTGATTGCTCAACGCTGCAATCTGGACGGAGTTTTGCAAAAGCCTCAGCTGCCGTTGTTCCCGACCCCGGAAGGCGTGTCGCTCGACGAATATATGGTGCAGCTCTCGCATGAGGGCCTGGAGCGCCGTCTTGAGTTTTTGTATCCGGATAAGGCGGAGCGAGATGCTCGCCGCCCGGAATATATCGAACGCTTGGACTACGAGCTTAAGACAATCTCGTCCATGAAGTTTCCCGGCTACTTCCTTATCGTGCAGGACTTTATCAACTGGTCCAAACGAAACGGTGTAGCCGTGGGGCCTGGCCGCGGGTCCGGTGCAGGTTCTCTTGTGGCCTATGCGTTGGGCATTACGGACTTGGATCCGTTGCATTATGGATTGCTGTTCGAACGCTTCCTGAATCCGGAACGTGTTTCGATGCCTGACTTTGACGTTGACTTCTGTCAGCACAACCGTGATCGCACCATCGAGTACGTGAAGCGTACCTATGGTGTGGATGCAGTGAGCCAGATCGTCACGTTCGGAGCCATGGGCGCAAAGGCCGTGGTTCGAGATGTCGGCCGTGTGCTCAATATGAACTACAAAAAGGTCGACGAACTGGCCAAATTGATCCCTCAAAAGCCGGGCCTTGATGTGACGCTCGCAAAAGCAGCTGAAATGGAACCCGCGTTTAAGGAAATGGCCGAGAGGGAGGATTATGTCGAGTTGATGAGCTACGCTCAAAAACTCGAGGGCTTGACTCGAAATCTGGGTATGCACGCGGGCGGCGTTCTGATTGCGCCGAGCGAACTGACGGATTTCTGCCCGCTCTATAACGCAGACGGCAAGCCTGAAAATACGGTCAGTCAGTTCGATAAAAAAGATATTGAAAATGTGGGCCTTGTGAAGTTCGACTTCCTGGGACTGACAACACTGACGATTCTGACGAAGGCTGCAGAGTACATTGATCGACTCAATCCTGGCACCAAGTTTGATCTGTCGCGAATCCCGACCGACGACAAGAAAACGCTGGAGCTCTTCCAACAGGGAAATACAGGGGCCGTGTTCCAGTTTGAATCGGACGGCATGCGTGAACAGTTGCGGCAAGCAAAGCCTGACTGTTTGGAAGATCTTGTGGCACTGAATGCCCTTTATCGTCCCGGTCCAATGGATCAGATTCCTCACTTTATTGACCGTAAGTTCGGGCGAGAAAAGGTGGAGTATCTCGATCCCCGTATGGAGCCGATTCTTCGTGAAACCTACGGCATCATGGTTTATCAGGAACAGGTGATGCTGGTCGCACGAGCCATCGGGGGCTATTCGCTGGGCGGCGCCGACCTTTTGCGTCGTGCAATGGGTAAGAAGAATGTCGAAGAAATGAAGCGGCAGCGTGCCGTTTTCATTCAAGGTGCGGCAGAACGCGGCGTCACCGCAGAAACGGCAACCGAAATCTTCGACTTGATGGAGAAATTCGCGGGTTACGGCTTTAACAAGTCGCATGCAGCCGCATACTCGTACGTTGCTTGGCAGACGGCATACCTAAAGGTGCACCACACGGCATGCTTCATTGCGGGCAACATGTGCCTGGTGATGAACCAAGGTGAAAAGATGCGAGAGCTGGTGGAAGACGCCCGTGAAATGGGCGTGACCGTTCTTCAGCCGGATATCAATATCAGCGAATGGTTCTTTACGGTTCCCGATGAAAAGACCGTTCGTTTTGGTTTGGGTGCTATTAAGGGGGTCGGACAGAATATTGTCGAAGATTTGCTTCACGAGCGACTGTTGAATGGTCCGTTCTTGGATATTTTTGATGTAGCGGCTCGAGTGCACTCCATGAACCGAAAGGTCCTGGAGCAGCTCATCAAGGCGGGAGCTTTCGACTCGTTGGATAGGGATCGAGGAAAGCTCTTCGGTAACGTCGAGAATGCCATTCAGGCAGGGCAGGCCGTGGCAGCATCAATTGGACAGGCGAGCCTCTTTGCGGACGAAAACGGTGAAGACGAACGTATCGTCAATTGGAAAAAGGCGGAGCGCTGGGATGATCGGACGCTCTATACGCTTGAGCGAGATGCTTTTGGCTTCTGCCTCACGGGCGATATGTTCGATTCCTACCGTGTTGAAGCCCGCAATTTTTCTATTCCTTTTAAAGATGTCAGAGATAGCCGCGAACAACAGACTATCGCCGGCATTGTGCAGAGCGTGCGAACCATTGCAGGCAAGCGAGGCACCTTTGCCGTAGTAGCGCTCAGCGATGGACAAACGACGATGGATGTCCTTGTGTTCGCAAAAGCGTACGACAACTACAAGAACCTACTCAAGCCGGATGAGATGCTCATTTTCACCGGCAAGGGGCGTAAGGATGAGCGTAGCGGAGGCATGTCTTTCGTTTGTGACAAAGTGATCACAATTGAAGAGATGCGAGTGCAAAAGGGGGCTACGCTCATGCTGGAGATTGCCGAGGGGCAAAGCTTGAATGCAATCCGAGACCTACTTCATTCCGGACAGGTCGGAGAAAAAGGTGGTGTCCCCTGCGAAGTATCAATCAGTAGCAAAGGTGTAAGAGCAGAAGTGTTTCTTAAGAATAACTGTACTCCCACAGATCATCTGTTGAACCAGCTGAAAAACTCAGAAAGTGTGTCTTCAGCTAGGTTTGTGTACTAAGCCTTCAAATGGGAATCGAAGGCTTAGTGGACACAAGAACCAATCATTTCAATACGTTGTTGAGGGTATCAATCACGTCGGAGACGCCGGGCCAGCGACCGTTTTCCCCAAGTACGATCGCATCGGGATTCCACGGGCCGGTGCGCTTGGTATCTGTGACCCCGACTAGGGTAATTTGTTTTGCACCGACAGCCGCAGCAATGTGGCTGACCCCTGAATCATTTGCAATTACGATTTCCGCTCGCTTTGCAATTGCAGCGAAGTTTCCTAACGTTGTGGGCGGTAAGATAGTTGCATCAGGACACGCCGCTTTGGCTAATGCTTCTTCCCGTAGAGATGGAAAGACAATCGGTTCAATTCCTTTATCGCGCAGAGGCTTGACAAGGTCATTGAAATGTTCCCAGTGTTTCACTTTGCCTAGATGCTTTCCACGAGCAATGGGAGCTAGAAGAGCAAATCTGGCAGGAATCTTGTATTGCTCAATGAGATTTTTGGCTGCTGCTTCATGTCTCTTCATTAAGATAAGACTGAGGCGTTCAGGAACTTTATCGAACGCAGGAGTACCTCCCCAAGATTTAATAGCTTCATGAGCCACATAGAAAAAACGTTCGACTTCATGCATGGTTCCCGGCTCAGGTATGCCATTGTCCAGAATGAAGGAGCGCAGGTCTGTCTTCAGACCAGTAGTCTTGAGCCGCCCTAATTTAAAGAGGAGCGCTGATCCGAAAGAGTTTGGGAACAACAATCCCTGAGAGGCATTGGCGTTTTGAGCGAGGTAACGGATGCGAGAGAGGTCTTCCGAAACTTTGCCCTCAATTGGGTCGAAACGCCATCCCATCCCAGCCATTAGATCTTCTGCCCAACGTTTACCAATCAGAGCTGGTGTAAATCCACTTGCAGCAAGAAGTCGTAGAGCTGGAAGGCACATACAGCAATCGCCAACATGGTTCGGAAGACGGCAGAGAACGGTAGGCATAGAGGAAACCTAGTAGGAGTAGTGGACAGTATGCAAAGGGCACAATAACGTAGAAAGAGGGCGATCTCAACAGCCCACCTTCTGTTTTAACCTAGAAAGGACGCATTGTAAAATCACGCGACCAAAATCTGAACAATTTTTTTGGGGGGCTGCTAAATCAAAGCTCAAAGAGCAACACCTCAAATTTCTAGAGTCCGAAGGATAGAGTCTAGGAAGGAGCGGTTCCGATTTGCTCAATAGTTGAGAGGATACTCTTTTCCTAAGTGAACACCTGATTGACTAGAGATGCGATAGTTGGCCGACACTCCGATAGAACTCTAGGTTTCTTCGATTATCGGTTAGTTCGTATGTTTTGAGGGAAATGTGCTATGTCAATGTAGCAAAATTCGGAGAGCTGATTTACGAACTCCAGAAGTCTAGAGAACTAAATTTGGGACAAAGGATTACATATGAAAAAGAGGATTTTTGTATTAGCGCTATGTGTAACGGGGGTTATATCTCTGTCAGGCTGTTCTGATAATGAAGTTGCTGATGTCTCATTGGGCATTTTTACGCTCAAGGACATCAAACTGAATAGTTTTGTTGATCCGCTTGTGCCTGGAGTGACCTGTCACGTTGCGAGCATTGAAGCAAATCTTTCGTTGTCTGATCCGTCAGACAGCGCTGTGAGCTGCCGTCAGACCGGAGAAATTACTCCGGAAATGATTGCTCGAATCAAGAAAGGAAAAACGGGAGAGGTTGTTTTCGAAAAATCTAAGAGTGTGTTTCTTAAGACATTAAAAATTCGCCGCATTTTTGACGAAGAGAGCCAGACTCTTATGTATCTCTCTTATTCGACGCGGGAAACCTCCGGTAGTTTCAAGCACAGCCTTTCTACAATCCCGTTGTGGGGGACGGCTGCGTATGTCAAACCACAATCAAAGAGCCAAAGTGTGGAGCAATCTAGTTCCTCTACTGTGCAATCGTTTTAACCCAGTATTTGGCTATGGATAATAAGCGACATAAGGGGTTGTGGCGCGGTCAGATCAATGAAATTGCTTGGTTGGCAGTTTTGTTTTCTGTTGTGGGGGCAGTGATTGCGTCGAGATACCTAACTGGTTTGGCAAGTACTCAATGGTGGCAGTACCTATATGTTGTTGTGGCTGCCGCCGGCGTGTTTTTTATTGGCCATGTTCTATTACAGGTGTTACTTGTTATACCAGTAGTACGCCTAAATACAAAGCTTGGAAGAACAGTTGCATTTGGGCTTACGTGGATTCTTTTGATAGCCCTAGTAACCGACACGTTTGTCTATCAGCAGTATCGTTTCCATATTAACTGGGCGATGATAGATTTAGCTCTCGTAGGAGGGAACGAAGTCTTTACTTTCTCTGTTGCCATGATGATCAGAATGGTGTTACTGATCATTGTCTTGGGGGTTATGGCTGCAGTTTTGGTCTGGGGCGCAACAAAAAACAGAGGTAAGGCCTTATGGCCGTGCGTTGTTATCTTGACGAGTTATCTGTGTGTGAACTTGGTAAATGCATACTCAGTTGCACAGAATATCAAATCGATCACTGTTTTGTCCGATCGAGTTCCTCTTTATTATCCGATTCGCGCTAATACTTTCTTGTCAAGATTTGGTCTTGTTGTACTACAAGAGGAACAGATAAATCGACCGAATGTATTTACTGCATTTCGATATCCACTTAACAATGTTGTATATGGAAAAGGGGAAAATCTAAATGTAGTAATTGTTGCCATTGATTCCTTGCGGTCGGATGTTGTAACTCCGGAAATCATGCCTAATTTGACAAAAATTGCCAAAGGCGGCATTTCTTTTCAAGACCATTATTCATCAGGAAATGCCACTCGATCGGGGATCTTTGGATTGTTTTACGGCTTGCCTCCTTCTTACTGGCAGGCAGCTCTGTCGAGTAGTACATCGCCAGCACTAATGAACGGATTTATTGATGCCGGATATGATATTGGTGTGTTTAGTACGGCTACTCTCAAAAGACCAGAGTTTTACTCAACGGTTTTTTCTAGAGTTAGACCATTGAGAATGGGGTCAGAAGGCTCTGGTGGAGTAATTGATCGAGATGTTGAAAGCATCAAGGATTTCGAGAATTGGTTGTCTAATAGAGATGTAAACCAAAAATTTATGAGTTTTGTATTTCTGGATAGTGTACATGCCGTTGCTGTTCCTGAGTCTGAGCAACTTCCATATAAAAACTATTGGGAAGACATAAATCATCTTGAATTGGGACCTGATTCTGATCCAGTTCATTATTTTAATAGATATAAAAATTCTGCTTATGGTGCAGATATTTTAATTGGTAAAATTTTAGATATTCTTAGAGATAAGAAGCTTCTAAGCAATACAGTTGTGGTTGTGACCTCAGATCATGGGGATGAATTTAATGATTCTGGACTTAACTACTGGGGTCATAATGGGAATTTTTCCCAGGCACAAATTAAAATCCCTCTAGTTATGTATTGGCCCGGAATAAATGCGCAAGTTGTAAAACATCGCACTACAGCGTATGACGTAAGCGCAACTTTGCTAAAAAGAGTATTGGCAGCTCAAAATCCTCTGGAAGATTTTGGGGTTGGTCAGGATCTTTTTGACTCTAAACCACGAGAAGTCTTTTTTGTTGGCAGTTACAGCGAAGACGCTATCGTGGCGGGTGACGAGGTGTTGCTTATCAAAATGAGCGGAGCGCTGGAAGGGCACAGCCTTAAAGATTGGAAAGAGATTGACGCAGCGCCACTTAAAAAGTGGGTGCCGACTTACCTACAGATGCGTGGTAAATATCGGCAATAGAGCATGGTTGGTTGGACAAATGGCAGCTGAAATGTTGATGGAAGATGAAGACGGTGAAGAAGTCAAGCTTCCCGGACTCCCGGCGAATACAAAAAACTACATGACACCAACTTGCTACCGACGTCTACTGGATGAGCGCGAGCATTTGGTTAATGTTGAGCGACCGAGTATTGTAAACGTGGTCAGTTGGGCGGCAAGCAATGGGGATCGTTCGGAAAACGGAGACTACCAGTACGGCAAAAGACGTTTACGCGAAATTGACCGCCGCATACGTTTTCTGAATAAACGAATTGAAAGTGCGGAGGTCGTCGACCCTACAAAACGTCCGCCCACGGATCAGGTGTTTTTCGGAGCGACGGTTACCTATGAGAACCTGACGACAGGAACTGAACACACTATTCGTATCGTTGGAATTGATGAAGCGGATCCGGAAAATGGTGACGTGAGCTGGGTGAGTCCGATTGCTCGTGTGTTCCTGAAACAAAGGGAAGGGGATTGTGTCCGATTGCCTACGCCGGCAACTATTGATCATCCGGCCCGTGTGGAAAGCTTAGAAATCATATCGGTCGAGTATGTGTAGCATGTGCTCAAGAACGAATTGACAATCAGGATTGGTTATGGCTGAGAACAAATTGCCTGTTAGTGTCGTTCTGTTGGCAAAGAATGAAGAAATAAATATTCGTGACTGTCTTGAGAGTTGTTCATTTGCAAAAGAACTCATCGTAATTGATGATGGGAGTACGGATAAAACAGTCGATATCGCCACAGAACTTGGAGCTAAGGTATTTGCCCATTCTATGAATGGGGACTGGGGAGCCCAGCAGACGTATGGCATCGAGCAAGCAACCCAACCTTGGGTTTTCTTATTGGATGCTGATGAACGGGTCACTTCCGTGTTGAGAGACTCTATACGTATGGTTGTTGAGGGGAACAGTCAAACGCATTCCTATATGGTTCAAAGAGAAAACCATTTTGCCTCTGGCGTCGTTAAGCACGGTGCCTTACGACCGGACTGGGTTCTTCGGCTGATGCCTCGTGAGGGAGCTAGTGTTGTTGGTAAGGTGCATCCGGCAATTGTGACTCCTTATCCGAGCCAAAAGCTCAAGGGTCGACTGATCCATTTCACATACCGAAACTGGGATGCCTACTACCGGAAAATAGATCTCTACAGCAGACTGGCCGCAGACAAATATCTTGATGAAGACAGGAATTGCTACTTCTTCAGAGATGTTGTGTTAAGACCGCTCTGGGCCTTCTTCAAGGTCTACTTCATCAATCGAGGGTTCTTGGACGGGAAGCTTGGCTTCATTTTCTCCATGAACCACTACTTCTACACAATGGCCAAGTACGTACGGTACTACTACCTGAAAAATCACGGCGGCAAAATTTAATTGATAAAGCAAAGGGGGCTCCGAAAGGAGCCCCCACTACCTCTACCGATCCTCTGTCGGCAAGAAGATGCGTTTGTCGCCATCCAAGCGTCTAGCTACGCTCAACACGGTCGGGATCCGTTTGAGCGCTCGCATGATGTGCATCAAGTGCAGCCGGCTTCGAACCTGAATCATCAAATTCAAAGACTCTTTACCTTCCTTGTTGGGCTCGACGTTGACTCCCACAATAGCCGAGCCTGCAGAGCTGAGCTCTGTGGCGACTGAGGCCAGAGTGGCACGATCGTCGGTAATTTCCAGATCCAGCGGTACAAAGAAGCGAGCTTCTTCAGCATTTTCTGCTTGCCATGCCAGCGGCATCCAACGTTGCGGAGCATTTTGCCGTCCGCGAGCGACGTGTTCGCAGTCAGAGCGGTGCACGGAAAGCCCATGTCCTTTGCGCATAAAGCCCCAAATGTTGTCGCCGGGTACGGGATGGCAACAGGTTGCCAGTTGAACGGCCATACCTTCGGTGCCTCGAATGGTGACCGTGGTTTCACTTGCGGGATGTTCTGGCTTCTTTACCTGTAGCAGTGTCTTAATTTGGCCGATGATGCCGGCTGCCGGCATATGCCCCAGGCCGATATCCACGTAGAGTTGTTCACGCGTTCCGATGGAAGCATCGCGGAGCACTTCACGCCAAATGGGTTCGGGAATGGCCTGAAGGTTGAGTTGCGCTTCCTGGGCTGCTTTGGCGAGCACTTTGCGACCCAAAGCTTCCGATTCTTCAGGATTGCGCGTGCGCAGATACTGGCGGACTTCTGCACGAGCTTTACCGCTGCGCACAAAGCTGATCCACTGAGGATCAGGTTCTGCATCGGGAGCCGTGATGATCTCGACCATGTCGCCGTTTTTGAGCGGCGTGGAAAGCGGCTGATTTTCCCCGTTGATACGGCAGCCGATGGCCTTATTACCGACGTCGGTGTGAATTTGATAGGCGAAGTCAACAGGGCAGGAGCCTTGCGGCAAGCTTACGATCTTGCTTCTCGGCGTGAAGACATAGACGCGATCCGGGAAGAGGTCAATCTTGATATTTTCAAGGAACTCACTGCTATCAGCACTGGTACGTTGAATTTCCATCAGACTTTGCAGCCAGGACTTCACCATGTTTTGGATGCCGCTGGTATCCATGCTGTCGTTGTAGATCCAGTGTGAGAGAATGCCCATCTCGTCAATGCGGTGCATTTCTTCCGTACGAATCTGATACTCGACTGGGGTGCCGTAAGGACCGATCACAGTTGTGTGAAGGCTGCGGTAGCCGTTAGCTTTCGGGATCGCAATGAAGTCCTTGAAGCGGTTGTGAACAGGTTTATAGAGCTGGTGCAGAGCACACAGAGTGAGGTAGCACTCTTCGCGCGTGCGCACGATCACGCGAAAGCCGTAGATATCCAAAACATCAGAGAAGGAAGCATGCGTGTCACGCATACGGTTGTAGATGCCGTAGATGGTCTTATCTCTTCCTTGGACTTGAGCCACTATGCCGCATTTGGGTAGTGCCGAACGTGTTTCACGCAAAATGCGTTCCAAGACTGCTTTGCGATTTCCGCGTGTGAGAATCACATTTTCACGAAGAATTTCATATCGACGCGGGTAGTGGTTGAAGAAGGACAGCTCCTGCAGTTCACGGAAAACAGTATTGAGTCCCAGACGGTGTGCGATCGGCACGTAGATTTCGAGCGTTTCCTTAGCAATGCGGCGACGTTTGTCCGGACGCATCACCCCGAGGGTGCGTAGGTTGTGCAGACGGTCGGCGAGCTTCACGAAAATCACGCGTACATCGCGGCTCATGGCGAGTAGCATTTTGCGGAAGCTTTCGGCCTGAGCGATTTCGTTGGATGAAAAGCGTAACTTGTCGAGTTTGCTCACGCCGTCGACGAGTTCAGCCACTTCTACACCAAAGCGCTCGACCATTTCAATCTTGGCGACAGGTGTGTCTTCAAGCACGTCGTGCATGAGACCGGCGCAAATGGTGGTGGAGTCAAGACGCCACTCAGCCAGAATGTTTGCTACAGCCAGAGGATGCGTGATGTACGGCTCGCCGGATTTGCGGAATTGCCCCAGATGCGCATCGTCGGCGTACATGAATGCTTGACGAACGCGTTCTACGTCTGCTTTAGAAAGAAACTGACTGCAACGGGCGAGCAGTTCGGAAGAGGTGACGACTTTGGTGACTTTCTCAACAGGAGAAAAGAGAGGAAGGTCAGCTTCCTGACCGACGATGTCATCGGCACGAGCGTCTAGATAGGCGGCATCGTAGTCGTCTTCATCGGACTGACCGGAATGAGGGTGTTGAGGTCGAATAATGCCGGGCAGAGTCGTTGCCGGGGCTGTTTGAGGGGCGGTAAACAGCATAGGACCTTTTCCGAAAAATGATTAGAAATAAAAAAGCGCTGCCCAAATAGTTTTATAGGATAGGCAGCGCTTGGTTTCGCTTGCGGGCAACGCAACGGTTGTCCGTTGCCCGAGTGAAGCAAGAAATTAGGAAACGCGTTCCAGCATTTCGCGCGACACACTGCCCTGCGCAATTTCGCGCAGAGCGATCACGGTGTTTTTGTCCTTGGCATCAACGCGCGGTGCGTGACCGTCGTTGAGCTGACGAGCGCGGTATGCGGCGCAGAGAACCATTTCAAAACGGTTCGGAATCTTCTTCATGCAATCTTCAACAGTAATGCGTGCCATTTTCTTTTTACAAAAGTAGGAAATCGTTGCTGCGGGGTAGAGATCAGACAGGGACGCCGAGCGAGATGAACTGTTCACGATGGCGCGCGGCCTGATTTTTGAAATTCAGGCGCGAAGCTGTCACTACGGAGATCAGTTGCGACAAAGCAACGTCAAAGCTGTCGTTAATTATAACGAACTCAAATTCAGGAGCGTGGGCAATTTCCGCTCCGGCCCCCATCAGACGGCGAGTGATGGTGGCTTCGCTGTCGGTGCCTCGTTTGTGCAACCGGGCTTCAAGCGCATCAATGGAAGGAGGCAGAATGAAGATGCCCACGGTACCCTCAAATTGGGAACGTACTTGACGAGCCCCCTGCCAGTCGATTTCCAGCAAAACGTCTTTGCCAGCAGCCATGCGTTGCTCAATCCAAACGCGGCTTGTGCCGTAGTAGTTGCCGTGCACAAGGGCGGACTCGAGAAATTCGCCGCGCGCTTTGCGCTCTTCAAACTCATTGACGGAAATGAAGTGATACTCGCGACCGTTAACTTCGCCTGGGCGCGGAGCACGAGTAGTGTGGGAAATCGACAGCTCAATTTCAGAGTCGCGCTCAAGGAGTGCTTTAACCAGTGAGCTTTTGCCGGCCCCGGAGGGAGCTGTAACCATAAAGAGACGACCGGCGTGAGCAGTATTTTTCTGAACGGGACTGTGAGACATAAACGCGGGATCCATGCTGTGAAATTCGGCAGAGTGACTCTCGATTCAGAGCCTTCTGAAAGTGATCGTATTTTAGCCGCTGACGGGGCGAAGAACGGTCGCGCTTATGGACGTTGTATTCAAGAACGAGAGCGATGCCGATATACTTGCACTGCTTGCGAAATTTCCCATTTTTTCGCAAATGGCGCCTTATTTTTCATTAATAGTGATCTCTTGCCAAGACCAGATTTTGGCGGGAGGTTTCTTCCTTTGCGTTTCCAGCTATGAAATACCACTTCCCGATCGTCATCATTGACGAGGATTACCATTCGGAAAACGTTTCCGGTCTTGGCATCCGCGACCTTGCACAAGCCATCGAAGCGCAAGGGCAGGAGGTCAGTGCCGTTACGACTTTTTCTGATCTCTCGAGTCTTGCGCGTCAGGCAAGCCGCACATCGGCATTTATCGTAAGTCTTGACGATGACGATTTTTCCGACACCGGTGAAGAAAACGAAGCCATTGCGGAATTGCGCGCTTTCGTGCATCAAGTGAGAAGCTCGAACCCGGACGTTCCGATTTTCTTGTACGGTGAAACGAAGACTGCGCCTTCGATCCCAAACGATGTGTTGCGTGAACTGCACGGATTTATTCATATGTTCGAAGACACGCCTGAGTTTGTGGCGCGTTACATAGTTCGTGAAGCTCGTCAGTACCTCGACAGTCTGCCGCCGCCGTTTTTCCGTGCGTTGACGCACTATGCGGCTGACAGCTCCTATTCATGGCACTGCCCAGGGCATTCGGGTGGCGTGGCGTTTCTGAAGAGTCCTGTGGGTCAGATGTTCCACCAGTTCTTCGGTGAAAACATGCTTCGTGCCGACGTTTGCAACGCCGTGGAAGAACTCGGTCAGCTACTTGACCATACCGGGCCTGTTGCAAAATCCGAACAAAATGCCGCTCGCATTTTCGGGTGTGACAACCTTTTCTTTGTGACCAATGGTACTTCCACGTCCAACAAGATTGTCTGGAACTATACGGTGGCGCCGGGCGATATTGTGATCGTGGATCGTAACTGTCACAAGTCGATTCTGCACGCGATTACCCTGACGGGAGCTATCCCTGTGTTCCTGATGCCCACGCGCAACCATTACGGCATCATCGGACCGATTCCTCGTTCCGAATTCGATTGGGAAACGATCCAAGAGAAAATCGCCAAGAATCCGCTGATCAAAAACAAAAATGCCAAGCCGCGCATCATGACGATCACGCAGTCGACATACGACGGCATTGTCTATAACGATGAAGTGATCAAGGAAAAGCTCGACGGCAAGGTGGACATCCTTCATTTTGACGAGGCTTGGTTGCCGCATGCGGCATTTTCGCCTTTCTACAGCGACATGCACGCCATTGATCGCAACAAGCCGCGCACCAAGAAGAGCATGGTTTTTGCGACCCACTCGACGCACAAACTTTTGGCCGGTATTTCCCAGGCAAGTCAAATCTGCATTCAGGATTCCGAAACGGAGAAGCTTGATCGTTCGAGCTTTAACGAAGCATTCATGATGCATACGTCGACGTCGCCGCAGTACGCGATCATTGCAAGCTGTGACGTGGCAGCAGCCATGATGGAGGGGCGTGCAGGCAAGGCTCTCGTTGAAGAGTCCATTGCTGAAGCCGTTTATTTCCGTCGCGCGATGCGAGAAGTCGGCAAAAACTACGACGACTGGTGGTTCACCGTTTGGGGACCGGAAAAGTTGCCGAGCGAGGGTTTCGGTACCCAGAAAGACTGGATGTTGCACGCCAACGAAAGCTGGCATGGGTTCGGACCCGTGGCAGAAGGCTTCAACATGCTCGATCCTATCAAGGGAACGATTGTGACGCCTGGCTTGTCTGTGGAAGGCGACTTCTCCGAAACGGGGATTCCTGCCGCCGTTGTGACGAAGTACCTAGCTGAGCACGGCATCATCGTGGAAAAGACGGGGCTTTATTCGTTCTTCATCATGTTCACGATCGGCATCACGAAGGGCCGTTGGAACACGATGGTGACGGAACTGCAACAGTTCAAGGATGCATACGACGCCAACTCTCCGCTTTACCGAGTGATGCCGCGTTTCCTCTCTGAATTCCCGCATTATGAAGGCATGGGCCTGCGTGATCTCTGCCAGAGTGTGCATGAGGTCTATCGCGATTACGACGTGGCACGTTTGACCACGCAGATGTACACCTCTGAAATGATCCCGGCGATGCGTCCGACCGATGCATACGCCAAGTTTGCACACGGCGAAATTGATCGTTTGCCGATTGATTCTCTGGAAGGCCGCATTTCGGCCGTGTTGTTGACTCCCTATCCGCCTGGAATTCCGCTGTTGGTGCCTGGCGAACGCGTCAATTCCAAGATTGTTGAATATTTGCGCTTTGCGCGCGACTTCACGCGCCGCTTCCCAGGTTTTGAAAGCGACGTTCACGGTCTCGTAAAGGTCAAGCAGCCGGACGGCACGATTAAGTACATGCTCGACTGTGTGCGCGAAGACTGATTGCTAAAACTACCACTTAACGAAAAATAGAAAAATGGCTTTGGATCTGGTGATTTTCAATGAAACCCCTGTGACGATTCTCAAGGTGCAGGGGGCAGAAAAGTTTTTGGCTCGACTTTTGACGAGTGATGTCACAAAGCTTGCTGTGGGCGGCGTAGAGCGCTCGGTGGCAATGAACGCTACCGGCGGTGTGCTGGGCACGCCCTGGGTTGCGCGCCGAGCCACTGATGCCTACGAAATCATTCTTGCGGGTGACGAAACAGATGCCCTTCAAGCCTGGATTCGTCAGGTGAGCGTAGCCTTTGAGGCGGAAGTGGGCGTTGAAGCGCTTGCCGGCTTCTACTTTGTCGGCAAGCTTCCGATTGATGGCATATCCCTCCAGCCGGGACATATTGTGGAGAGCCTCGGCATTCGCTTCATTGATATGGGATGGATGTGTCTGGCGATTGGCCCCGAAGCCAACATCAAGGCGTTGAGTGACAACCTCATCAAGGCCGGAGCAAAGAAAGGTGAACAGACTGGATGGGATGCGTTGCGAATCTTTGCGCGCGAACCTGCTGCCGGACTTGAACTTGACGAAAGCTCCAGCCCGCTTGAAACCGGTCTTGAAGGTGCTTTGAATTTCGATGATCCGGATCGTATCTTTATCGGTAGAGCCCTGACGGAAGCTCGTTTCAAGGCCGGCAATTATGACCGTATGCAGTTGGTGGCCTTTGATGTGGCTTTCGATCCGGCGTTGCTTGTTGAAGTTCCCTACGTTGTACTCAACGGTACGCAATATCCCTGCACGTCAATTGCCCGCGTTCCTGAAGGTCCCTTCACGGTGGCGTTGGTGCGTCTGCCTCAGGAAGTGAAGATCGGTGATCGAGTGCCCGTGGATGTCAAAACGGATCCTCGTACGCATTGTGAAGCAGCATTGGTCGTGGACAAGCAGATCTAATCGAGATGAGCAATATGGCTGCCAGCGTTTTTGAAATGTTCAAGCTCGGAGTTGGTCCGAGCTCGAGTCATACCGTCGGACCGATGCGTGCAGCGCTCTTGTTTGTGCAGGAGCTCCAGAAAAAGGAACTTTTGACACAAACACAGCGCGTGGTTTGCGAATTGATGGGAAGTCTGGGGGCGACAGGCCGAGGTCACGCTACTGACAAGGCTGTGATCCTCGGGTGGGCAGGTAAGGCTCCGGCTACTGTCACCGGCAAAGAATCCGTTGAGATTCCTCGTGAGGCTGAAGAAGATCATGTGCTTAATCTTGCAGGAATCAAGAGCATTGCTTTTGATTCTGAACGAGACATGATTTTTTCGGCTGACAAGGTTTGCGCATTTCATACTAACGCGATGGATTTGGCGGCACTGGACGAACAAAGCAATTGCTTGCTGTGTCGCCGTTACTACTCCGTGGGCGGCGGTTTTATTGTGGCCGGAAGCGAACGCGATCCGGACGTACCCAATGAACCTGTAGCAGTTGCCAAGAGCAAAACTCAGCCGTTACCTTACGTATATCGCAACGGTACGGAACTTCTTGAACTGGCCATAAAAAACAATCTGTCGTTTGCTCAGATTGCACGTGCTAACGAACGCGTGCATTACACCGATGAAGAGATCGACAAGGAGCTTGATGCCGTTTGGGATGCTATGAACGATTGCATCAGCCGAGGTCTGGAAACGGAAGGTCCGATGCCCGGACCTTTTGCCGTCAAGCGTCGCGCCAAGCATCTGGCGCAACGGTTGAAACATGTCAACTCAGCTTCCGATCCCTTGAGTGTTCTGGATTGGATCAACGCTTGGGCTTTTGCTGTCGGAGAAGAAAACGCTTGCGGAGGACGCGTGGTAACGAGTCCCACCAACGGTGCTGCTGGTGTCATTCCTGCGGTACTTCGCTATTACCGTACGTTTATTCCAGGGGCCAACCCTGAAGGCATCCGTGAGTTTTTGCTCACGGCAGGTGCCATTGGTCTTCTGTACAAGAGTAACGCCTCAATTTCTGGTGCCGAAGTCGGTTGCCAAGGTGAAGTAGGTGTCGCCTGCTCAATGGCTGCTGGAGCATTAGCGGCAGTGTTGGGGGCTGATCCGAGACAAGTGGAAAACGCTGCAGAAATCGGCATGGAACACTGTCTGGGTCTTACATGTGACCCCGTAGCAGGCCAAGTTCAAATTCCCTGTATCGAACGCAATGCCGTAGCAGCAGTCAAGGCTGTTAATGCCGCTCGTTTAGCTCTTGCTGGGGACGGTAGTCATTTTGTAAGTCTCGATGCAGTCATGCAGACCATGTTTGAAACAGGCAAAGACATGCAATCAAAATACCGTGAAACAAGCCGTGGAGGCTTGGCGGTAAATATTGTTGAGTGTTAACTCAATATCCAATAATCCTTTAGCCACCGGACATAAACCGTGAACGCAAAAAAAATCTATCTCCGTAGCTTTGGCTGCCAAATGAACGACTATGACTCCGCTCGCATCATTGATCTGATGCGCGAGCATGGATATGAGCGTACCGCTCAGCCTGAAGACGCAGATCTGTTAGTTGTCGTTACCTGTTCTATCCGAGAAAAAGCTCAGGAAAAGACCTTCTCGGATCTGGGCAGACTGAGAGAACTCAAAAAAGAAAAACCGTCCATGCGTATTGCCGTGGGTGGTTGTGTTGCCAGCCAAGAAGGCAAGCGTATACTCTCACGTTCGCCTTGGGTTGACGTGGTCTTTGGTCCCCAGACGTTGCATCGCTTGCCTGAGCTTCTTGCTGAACGAGAACGTACAGGCAAACCTCAGGTAGATATCGAGTTCCCTGAAATCGAGAAATTCGATTGCTTACCGACTCCAACGGCTACTGGAGCCACGGCCTTCGTTTCTGTAATGGAAGGTTGCAGCAAGTACTGTTCCTACTGCGTGGTGCCCTATACGCGTGGCGAAGAAATCAGCCGTCCTTTGCTGGACGTGTTGGTGGAATGCGCGCATTTGGCCAGTCAAGGTGTAAAAGAAATTACGTTACTGGGTCAAAACGTCAATGCCTATTGTGGTCGTGGTACTGACGGAAATTCTGTGGATTTCGCGGCGCTCCTGGAGTACGTGAGCGAAATTCCCGGTATTGAGCGCATTCGTTACACTACAAGTCACCCCAAGGAATTCTCGGATCGCTTGATTGAGGCCTACGGAAGACTGCCCAAGCTGGCTAACCATGTGCATTTGCCGGTGCAAAGCGGTTCAGACCGAATTCTGAGCGCCATGAAGCGCGGGTACACGCACGAGTGGTATCTCGGACGAATAGCGAAATTGCGTGCCGTACGACCGGACATCAGTATCGCAACGGACTTCATCGTGGGCTTCCCGGGTGAAACGGAGGAAGACTTTAGCGAGACGATGCGATTGATTAGTGAAGTCGGCTTTGACGCAAGCTTCTCGTTTGTCTATTCCGCACGTCCTGGTACGCCTGCCGCATCTTATAAAGATGACACACCGCAAGACGTCAAACTCAAGCGTCTGCAGCATCTTCAGTCGGTGATTGATGCTAAGGCTACGGAAATTTCCCAGTCCATGCTCGGACGTGTTGAGCGTTGCCTTGTGTTTGGCAGGGCTAAAAAAGGTGAGGGATTGCTGTCCGCTCGTACGGACAACAATCGTGTGGTGAACTTCAAGGGTGACGAATCGCTAATCGGTCAGATGGCAAATATACGTATCACTGAGGTCTATCCTCACACGTTGGGCGGTGAGTTGGCATAAAACCAGAAAGAAACATGAAAAAGGATTTGAAGGATTTTGTCTATGTTTTTGAGGCGACTGCAGGTGAACTCGCCATGCTTGTCGGGCCTCTTGACGAAAATCTTCGCCAGATAGAAACGGCGTTCGATGCCAAGATCTCTCGCCGAGGAAATAACTTCCGCATTTCTGGAGCGGAGGCGCCAAAGGCTTTTGCCGTTTTGCAGACCTGCGCAGCTCGTGTGCATGCAGGCGAAGAGATTTCTGTCAACGATGTGCAAATGGCAGTGCTTAGTGAACAGACAGGTTCGAGCATTGACGACGATGAAGCATTCATGCTCAAAACTCGTCGAGCAGGTCTCCAGCCGCGCACTCCCAACCAGAAAAAGTACTTGCGGGCCATCATGCAGACCGATGTGGTCTTCGGGGTCGGACCTGCTGGCACCGGGAAAACATATCTGGCTGTCGCAGCTGCAGTAGACGCCTACGAGCGTGACGCGGTCGAGCGCATCATCCTCACGCGTCCTGCTATCGAAGCAGGAGAGCGCCTTGGTTTCTTACCCGGCGATCTCGTGCAGAAAGTGGATCCGTACCTGCGCCCGCTTTACGACGCACTATTTGACCTCTTCGGGTTTGAAAAGACTCAACGTTTGATTGAAAAACAGATCATTGAGATTGCGCCGCTAGCCTTCATGCGCGGGCGTACGCTCAACAACGCGTTTGTGATTCTGGATGAAGCGCAAAACACAACGCCCGAGCAGATGAAGATGTTCCTGACGCGTATCGGCTTTGGAACGCGTGCTGTTATCACGGGTGATGCCACGCAGGTGGACTTGCCTAAAGGGGTAAAAAGTGGTCTCGCACACGCTTGCAATGTGCTTGAAGACGTGCGTGGCATTTCCATCGTGCGTTTCACAACGGAAGACGTCGTTCGCCATCCTTTGGTTGGTGCGATTGTGAGAGCATACGAGAAGGCCGAAAAAGCGGCGGAAGCTGCCGTTCAGGAACGTCGAGAAACAGCTCGTCTCGCGAAGGAAGAGAAACATGGCAAAGAAGAAAATAACGCTTGAAATCGAATTCGAACGTACGGACGATACTTCAAAGCGTCTTCCTACAAGAGCGGACATGACGCGGTGGGTTCAAGCGGCACTTTCTGTTTCGGCACAGTTCTGCGTGCGTTTCGTGGGGCAGGAAGAGGGACACGACCTTAATAAAACCTACAGAGGAAAAGACTACGCAACAAATGTTCTGACCTTCGACTACCAACACGAACCGACAGCTGAAGCGGACATTGTGATTTGCACGCCGGTCTTGGGGCGCGAAGCAAAGGAACAGAACAAAACTTTCAGAGCTCACCTTGCTCACCTCTTGGTGCATTCAACCTTACATGCCCAAGGTTGGGATCACGAGACAGATGAAGAAGCAGAAGTCATGGAAGCTCGAGAGCGAGAGATCTTGACAGCTTTGGGTTTTGCGGATCCTTATTCGGATCGAGCGAGAGGACATTGATGAAGGTATTACATGGAAGCGCTGAATCGGCGACAACCGCGGACTTAGGTCGTAAAAGTGGTTGATGTTCGTCGATTTAAGCAACTGATCTCAACCAGATCCTGAAAAAGACTCTGTTTGTCCTTTCGTTATGGTGACGCCACTTTCTTTTAAACAGCGGCTGGGCAAGGCTGTTGTTTTCTTTGTTTCGTCTTTGATCATTCTCAGTCTGATCAGAGTCGTATTTTTTGCCGTTTATAAAACTCCGGAAATCACTTTCGCCGAGTTTGTTCCTGCAGCCTGGATGGGCGTGCGAGTTGATGCCAAATGGTTGGCAACTTTGGCTGTTCCCGCCTGGTTGCTGTTATGTTTGTCGGCGTGGCGCTATGTGTTCTGGCGGCCGGCTGTGTGGATGGCAGGATTGGCAACAGCCATCGCCGTTACCGTTGCGGTCATTAATTTCGGTTTCTACGATTTTTACCGAACTCCTATCAGTCCGATTATCTTCGGCCTGTTCCAAGATGACACGACGGCAATTGTGAAAACATTGCAGTCTGATTGGCCGATATTTCAGTATCTGTCCAGTTTGATTGTGTTGATCGCGGTTCCTTTGGCGTTGGGGCGAATAGTGTTTAATGGCGAGGAACCGTCTTCGCCTCAGAGCAAAACGAAAATCATCGTTGCGGTCTTGGTTGGTACCGTGCTGCTCTGCGGCATGATCCGAGGAAGCTTTGGAACTTTTCCGCTGAGACAACAGAATTTCGCCGTCACGAACAACGCATTTGTGAACGCGACGGTTCCCGGAGGCCTGGCGTCGCTTTATGAAGCATGGAAAGGCCAGAAAGTTCTTGAACTGAAAGGCGGGCCGAAGGTAGCGCTGACTGCGTTGGGGTTTAGGAGCTTGGAGGAGGCACAAGTTGTGCTGGAGTCAGTTAGAAAAGATGTCCCTGCAACAGCTCAGCCCATGAAGACAAAGCCGAATGTTGTGGTGGCGATTATGGAGTCAATGGGTCGTGACACCTTTGACTTGCATAGTGAAAGTTGCGACACCTTGGGTTCGTTGGCTGATGAACTTTCAGATGCGGTTGTATTTCGTAACGGCATCAGCGTGAACTCGGGGACATTCCCTTCCTTGGAAGGAATTTTGTTCGATAGTCCCCTGACACCCTTAACGCAGAGTCGATACGGGCGAAAGACGTTTGATTTTTCAAAAGTCAACGATTTCAAGAAAGAGGGTTATAAGACCGTCTTTCTTTCCGCTGGCAACGAATCCTGGCGTCAGGTTGATGTGAATTTTCCGTTGCAAGGTTTTGATGAAATTATTGGAGCCAACGCTATCCAGAAGAGGTATCCGCAGGTAAAGATCAGTACTTGGGGCCTGGGTGACGCTTGGATGTTCAAAGCGGCAACAGAGATTCTCAAAGAGAACAACGACAAACAGCAACCCGTGTTGCTCGTTCTGTTGTCTGTCACGAACCATCCGCCGCATGAAGTGCCAAGCGACGTTGAACTTGCCTCCATCGAAGAGGTGGTCTACCCGCATTTTGTCGAGGATGACAGAAAAGAACTTCTGGAGAGCATGGCGAAGACTTATCAATACGCCAGCGATTCCTTAGGAAAGTTTGTCAGAGAAGTTCGAGAGGATACCGGTGCACGCGAGTCGATCATTGTTGCGACTGGGGACCACAATGCCCGACTTCGCTATAAGTCTCAGGGGTATTGGCATCACGCAAACGGTGTGCCGATTATCTTCTGGCTTCCGGAGTCTCTGAAACAAATCGCCGGAGAAGGTAATGTTGTTGACACGAATCGGTGGGTAAGTCACAGAGACATTTTCCCCACTCTGGAGGGACTAGCGTTCGGGAAACAGGCTCAGAACTACGAAGGCCGCAATTTGTTTTCAGGCGAGACATTTGATGTCGCAAGCGCCTATGCCGGGATAGGCAAATATGGATGGGCTATCGGTAGTTGGGGTGCAGTGTCTCTGGACGGCGGCGAAAAACTCAGTTGCTACCGTTGGCGAGAGGATCTGCTGGAATCAACAGAGTGCAGTGAGCCCATGGAACAGAATGGGAAAGCCGCCAGAGCCCAAAGAGCAATTGTCGAATACATGATCCGATCCTGGGCGATAAAAACAGATTAGAGCTATACATGCCAAAGTATGGGAATGGGACTTGGTAGTTTATAGTATTAGATGGTGTAAGATTCTAATCTAGATATTATTTTTAAATAAAAGGATTGCTTTCTAGCTTAAATTGTAAGTCTGCATTGTGGTTGTTATGCTGTGTAAAATATGGGCGATTCGTTATTTTATCTTGAGGTAACCTGATTAAGGTTGTTTTGCAGGATATTGGTTTTTAACCTTATAAGGTTAATGTCGATTGTGTTATGAGAGAATTTCTTCGAAAGTTTATTTCGCCAAATTTAGCTCGGCTTCTAAGTTACTTGTCAGTGTATCGCTGGACTATTGCGGGAGCACTGTTTTTCATGCTCACTGCGGCAACAACCTCATCTTTGATTGCCGTTCTTTTTGGAAAACTGACGCAGATTGGGTTCTACGACCAACAGCCCTGGATTGTAATAGCAGCGCCGATTGGACTGATATTCGTTGCGTGTCTGAATGGTGGAAGCATGTTTATGAGCAATTTTCTGCTTGCCAAGGTCAGTCAATCGCTGCTTTTCCAACTTCGGGGAGAATTATTCTCAAAAATCCTCCAGTGGCCGGAGCATGCTTATCAAAGGAATCTCACGGGAATCATTGCGTCTAAATTTGTCAACGAAGCTAACGTTGCACTATCGAATGCTGCAAAGTCTTCCATAATTTTGGTGCGAGATTCTCTTCAGGTTGTAGGGCTTATCTGTGTACTTGTCTGGCATGACATCACTCTGACCTTAGTGACTCTTGTTATTGCGCCGGCTATTGTCTGGTTGCTTAAATATATTTCCGCCAAATTGCGCTCAATTCTGGCGGGAGCTCAGCAAAATGTAGCTACTTTGCTGGTGCGAATTAAGGAAAGTTATGATGCTCGCCAAATTATCAAGGTAAGCAATACTTTCGAATCTGAAATTCAGCGCTTTAAAACGGTTAACGATGAAGTTAGAAGTCTGGCGCTCAATATGACCAAGGTAAGCTCCGCGGCAACTCCGGCAACCCAATTTATTGGTGTTTGCGGAGTGGCCGTTGTTCTCGTTGTCGCCATGATCGAGTCGCAGCGCGGACTGCTTACTTTGGGTGAGTTCATCACCTTTTTGACCGCCATGATGTTAATTCTGCCGCCCTTGCGCCGTCTTACCGGCATTAATTCTGCGCTGGTCGGCATTTCTGTTGCTGCGGACTCTATTTTTTCAACCTTGGACGAACCTGTTGAGGTCGACAATGGGACGGTGGAATTGTCTGGTGTTCGAAAGGGAATTGTTTTCGAACATGTTTGCCTTCGATATCCCGGTGCTGACCGAGATGCCGTGCATGATTTTTCCTTGCATGTCAGTGCGGGGGACACAATTGCATTAGTCGGATTATCGGGTTCGGGAAAATCTTCTCTCGTTAATCTTTTGCCTCGTTTCTGGAATCCGTCAGCCGGGCGAATCCTTATTGACGGAATTGACTACCAGACCGTGACACTTGCATCTCTACGTCAACTAATAGCGATTGTTTCGCAGGATGTCATTCTTTTTGACGGCACCATTCGGGACAACATTGCTTATGGGTGCCCAAATGCCACGCCTCAGCAGATTGAGGCAGCGATCGAATCCGCATCGCTGACGGAATTTGTTTCGTCTCTTCCCAATGGCCTGGACACACCTGTCGGGGAAGCCGGAAGTCGACTGTCCGGAGGGCAAAAACAGCGCATCTCAATTGCAAGAGCATTGTTAAAAGATGCTCCGATTCTTATTCTTGATGAAGCAACCAGCGCTCTTGACGCAGAAAATGAGCACCGCATCAAGATGGCGCTTGCGAGACTGATGAAAGGACGCACCACATTCATTGTTGCGCATCGACTGTCGACCATCGAGTACGCCACTAAGATTGTTGCCATGCAAGCAGGTGAAATTGCTGAAGTCGGTACCCATGCTGAACTGTTGCAGAAAAACGGAGTTTACGCACACCTTTGCAAACTGCAGGGGATCGGAAACCTAGAGAATCATGAACAGACCTCATCTAGTCTCGGAGTCGGCCATGCTGTCTAAATTTCTGCACGGTATCGATCCTGCTCTGCTTCGATTGGCAGGCTACGCCAAGCCGTACAAATGGCAATTGCTGATGTCCTGTTTTTGGATGGTTATTGTTGCGGGGACGACGGCGATCACGTCCAAGCTTCTGGGGATGCTCACGGAGCAAGGGTTTTATGAGCGGGACACCAGCATGATTGTCACGGCGCCGGTGGCTCTGATCGTCATCACTCTTTTCTATGCTGTAGCGCTTGTTATGAGCAACTACACGCTTACCAAGGTCAGCCAGTCAATCTTGGTGACTGTTCGCACGCAAATGTATTCCAACATGTTGCGCTGGCCTATGGAGCAATACCAAAAGTTGTCTTCCGGCGAGATAAGTTCAAAATTTGTCAACGAAGCCAATATTGCTTTGGGGGGAGCGGCTCAGGCCGCGATGGTTCTCGTACGAGACTTCTTGCAAGTGGCGGCTCTGTTCAGTCTGCTTCTTTGGCAAAACTGGCAGTTGACGCTGGTGACTTGTGTCGTTGGGCCTTTGGCTGCATTCTTGCTTGGCATTGTTCGAAAGCGAATGCGTAAAGTTGTTCATCAGAGCCAAGAGGCTATTGCTGATACGCTTTCGTGTGTTCAGGAAGCGTATGGGGCTCAGCGTGTCATAAAGGTAAGCGGTACCTATCAATTCGAAAATCAACGTTTCGGGAGCATCAACGAGGCTATCCGGCGAACAACGCTGAAGAAGCTCAAGCTTTCAAGCATGGGAACTCCCATCACACAAGTTGTCACAATGATGGGGGTCGCCGTTGTTGTGACTTTTGCCTTGATTCAAGCAAAAGCGGGACTGCTTTCTGTCGGGGATTTCATTACGTTCCTTTCGGCAATGCTCTTTTTAATGCAGCCTCTGCAGAGTCTTGCCGGTCTCAATGCCACGTTCACGGCAATCAGCGTTGCAGCAAAAAGTGTGTTCGCCATCATGGATGCTCCTTTGCAGCAAGATGCCGGAACAGTTGCCAGGAGTGAAGTGCAGGGGAATATTGATTTGTGTGATGTCTACGTGCGGTACCCTGAAAGCGAACAAGAAGCTCTCAAGGGAATCAATCTCTCGATTAGAGCCGGCGAGCACGTTGCTCTTATTGGTCATTCCGGTTCCGGAAAGACCACGACTGTTAATTTGCTTCCGCGTTTTGTTGAGGCTTCTTCGGGGGTGGTGAAGATTGATGGTGTCGATGTATGTGATTTCACGTTGGAGAATTTGCGCAAACACATAGCTATTGTTTCTCAAGACGTCTTTTTGTTTGACGCCACCATCCGTGAAAACGTTGCATACGGTTTTCCTCAGGCAACTGAAGATGAAATCAACGCGGCCATTCGGGCTGCTGCACTAGAGGACGTGATTAAGAACTTGCCCAACGGTTTGGACTCGACGGTGGGAGAAGGTGGCCGTTTGCTTTCCGGAGGGCAGAAGCAACGCGTTTCGATTGCTCGCGCTTTCTTGAAAAATGCCCCAATTGTCATCCTGGACGAAGCTACAAGCGCACTTGACAGTGAATCTGAGCACCAAATTAAACAGGCGCTTACTCGATTGTTGGATGGGCGAACTTGCCTCATTGTTGCGCATCGTCTTTCGGTGATAGACAACGTTGACCGTATTGTTGCGCTACACGAGGGGCGCATTGTTGAAGAAGGGACTCCGGCTGAACTTCTGACAAAAGACGGGGTTTACTCGAAGTTTTGTCGTCTGCAACAGGTTCATTGAGTGGGAAACAAAGAAAGCATCCTTTCCCCCAATCGACTAAAATCACCTAATTCTTTTGTCCAGACGCGTCTTCGCGTTCTCATGTCGAGACCGGGCGCATCAACTTTTTAGAACCATGATTACCTTTCAGGAAGTGATCCTGCGTCTGCAGGAGTATTGGAACAAACAAGGCTGTGCCCTGTTGCAGCCGATTGACATCGAAGTCGGAGCTGGTACCTCGCACACGGCCACGTTCCTGCGTGCCCTCGGTCCCGAACCGTGGCGCGCCGCCTACGTGCAGCCGTCCCGTCGTCCGAAGGACGCCCGCTACGGCGAAAACCCCAACCGCCTGCATCAGCATCACCAGTATCAGGTTGTGCTCAAGCCCTCTCCCGTCAACATTGTTGACTTGTATTTGGGCAGCCTTCGTGCTTTGGGTATCGACACTTCGGTGAACGACATCCGCTTCGTGGAAGACAACTGGGAAAACCCGACGCTCGGCGCCTGGGGCCTGGGCTGGGAAATCTGGATGAACGGCATGGAAGTCACGCAGTTCACGTACTTCCAGCAGGTGGGCGGTCTGGAATGCAAGCCGATCACGGGTGAAATCACCTACGGTCTGGAACGCCTCACTATGTATCTGCAAAACTGCGACAACGTTTTTGACCTGGTCTATACCAAGTGGAAGGACGGTCTCGGTCAGGAACACACGCTCACCTACGGCGACGTATTCCATCAGAACGAAGTTGAGCAGAGTAAGTACAACTTCGAAGCGAGCGACCCGGAAAAGCTCTTCAAGCAGTTCGACTACTTCGAGAGCGAAGCCAAGCGCCTGATGGAACTTGAATTGGCACTTCCTGCTTATGAAATGGTTCTCAAGGCCGGTCACACATTTAACCTTCTGGACGCACGCGGCGCCATTTCGGTGACCGAACGTGCCGCCTATATTGCCCGTATTCGCAACTTCAGTCGCGCCGTGGCGCAGAGCTACTACGACTCGCGCGAACGCCTGGGCTTCCCGATGCTCAAGGCATAAGTCCTTTAATAGTTTGTCGCGAGAGAAGATAAAAAATGAAGAGCTTATTTGTTGAACTGCAGACCGAAGAGCTCCCGCCGAAGGCTCTCAAAAAGTTGTCCGAAGCCTTCGCCGCCGGCGTACACAAGTCGCTTGCCGCGCAGTCGATGCTCACTGAAGCAAGTACGGTCAAGGCCTACGGCGCACCCCGCCGCATGGGCGTTTTGATTACCGAAGTGCTCGAAAAGAGCCCGGACAAGGAATTCGAACAGCGTCTCGTGCCGGTGCGCGTGGGGCTGGACGCCGAAGGCAAGCCCACGACCGCTCTGACAAAGAAGATGGCCGCTTTGGGCATCACGGCGGATGTCTCTGAACTCAAGCGCGTCAACGACGGCAAGAACGAACAGCTGGTGTACACGGGCATTCGTGCAGGTGTGGCCGTCGAGGACGCCCTGCAGAAGGCCCTTGAAGACGCCGTCAAGGCCTTGCCGATCCCGAAGGTGATGAACTATCAGCTCGCCGACGGTGTGACGACGGTTCAGTTCGTGCGTCCCGTCAAGCATTTGGTGGCGCTCTATGGCGAAGACATCGTGGACGTTGAAATGTTTGGTCTTAAGGCCGGTCGCACCACGATGGGCCACCGCTTTGAAAGCGCAGGCGAAATCGACATCGCTTCGGCCGACACCTACGAAGAGACGATGCGCGAAAAGGGCCACGTGATGGCCGACTATGCCGCACGCCGCGAAATGCTCGTCAAACTGCTGCACGAAGCCGCAGAAAAAGCCGGCGGCACGCTCATCGCGCCCGAAGATCTGATTGATGAGGCCAATTCGCTTACCGAATGGCCGGTGGTTTACGTTTCCGAATTCGAAGAAAAATTCCTGGCTGTTCCGGAAGAATGCTTGATTCTGACGATGCAGACCAATCAGAAGTACTTCCCGATGCGTGACGCTCAGGGCAAGCTCATGAACCGCTTCTGCCTGGTTTCGCACATTCATGCGACCGACGGCGGCAAGGAAATCGTCGCCGGCAACGCTCGCGTGGTGCGCGCTCGTTTGGCTGATGCTGAATTCTTCTATAAGCAGGACTGCCAGACGACGCTCGAAAGCCGCGTTCCCGGTTTGTCTCACGTCGTGTACCACAACAAGCTCGGCAGCCAGGGCGAACGCATGCTGCGCGTCAAGGCCATTGCGCGCGCCGTGGCCGAAAAGATCGGTGCTGACCCCGTCAAGGCCGAACGCGCCGCAGAACTTGCCAAGGCTGACCTTCGCACTCTGATGGTGGGCGAATTCCCCGAACTGCAGGGCATCATGGGCGAATACTATGCCCGTCACGACGGCGAAGCCGAAGAAGTGGCGCAGGCTGTTTCTCAGCACTATCTGCCGCGCTTTGCGGGCGACGTGCTCCCCGATGGCCCCGTGGCCACGGCACTGGCCATTGCCGACAAGCTTGAAACCCTGGCCGGCATGTTCGGCATCGGTCAGATGCCCACCGGCGACAAGGATCCGTTCGCGCTGCGCCGTCACGCTTTGGGCGTGTTGCGCATGCTGATCGAAAAGAACCTCACGGTGAAGCTCGACGAACTTGTGGCAATCGCCTTTGCGGTAGAAACGAAGGTCGAGGGCGTGGCGGACGCTTCCGAAGCTCTGACGCACTTCTTCTTTGATCGCTTGCGCGTGATGATGCGCGAAGCCGGTTACACGGCTCAGGAAGTCGATGCGGTGCTTGCCAAGCACGACACCGATCTGGCTCAGACGCCCAAGAAGCTTGCTGCCGTGCACAAGTTCATGCAGCTGCCGGAATCCGCAAGTCTTGCTGCCGCCAACAAGCGCATCGCCAACATTCTCAAGAAGTCGGCCGATGTCCAAACCGGTGAGGTGGATAAGGAACTGTTGGTTGAAGAGGCTGAAAAGCGTTTGCACGACGTTTTGGGCGATCATGAACCCATCGCCAAGCTCTTCTACGAGAAGGGCGAATACGAAGGCATGCTCGCAACGCTCACGCCTTTGAAGGACCCCGTCGACGCCTTCTTTGCCGACGTGATGGTCAACAGCGAAGACGAAAAGCTGCGTCTCAATCGCCTGGCACTCCTAAAGCGCCTCTATTCGCTCATGAACCGCGTGGCCGAACTCTCGCGTCTGGCCATCTGACGAGGCTCTGAGTCCTAGAGCGAACAAAACCGGCAGAGAGCCTTCTTTGCGGAAGGTGCTGCCGGTTTTGTCATCAAGGCGCCCGGTAACGTCAACACTCATTTGAAGCAAAAAACGAAGAAAAACGGAAATAAACGCTATGCATACGCTTCGCGGCTGGATTTTTTATCTTTGGTTTTCCATCACGCTGATTCCGGCGGCCACGACCGTGTTGCTGCTGTGGCCCTTTGCGAGCGCAGAATTTCGCTACAACAAAGTGGCCTTGGTGTGGTGCCGCCTGATGGTCAATTCGCTGCGTGCGATCTGCGGCGTTCAATACCGTGTCATCGGTTTGGAAAACCTTCCCAAGTCGTCTGAAGTGCCCGTGGTGGTTCTGAGCAAACACCAGTCGGCCTGGGAAACGCTCTTTTTGCCGTTGATCCTCGGTAATCCGGCGGGCTTTGTGTACAAAAAGAGCCTGCACATGATTCCGTTCTTCGGCTGGGCCTTAAAGAGCATGCGCATGATCGCCATTGACCGCAAGGAAGGGCGCAGTGCCTATCAGCTTTTTTTGGAGCGCGGTCGCGCTTTCGTCAAACGCGGCTGGTGGGTGCTTCTTTTTCCTGAGGGCACGCGCACCAAGCCGGGCGACAAAAACACGGTCTACAAAACGGGCGGCGCGCGCTTTGCCATTTCAGTGGGCGCCTCCGTGGTTCCCATTGCGCTCAATTCCGGCCGCTGCTGGCCGCGTAACAGTGTGGCCAAACATCCGGGGCTGATTACGGTAAGCGTCGGACCCGTTATCGCGACTGAAGGCAAGACCGCGCACGAACTCAACGAAGAAGTGCGCAACTGGATTGAAGCTGAAATTGAGCGCTTTGAGTCCGAATCCGGCAAGTAATCGAAATGCTGCCGTCCGACCGACTCGAGCGCTGCGCAGAATTGCTGGAATTTGCGCGCCGCAGCTGTTGGGGCAATGTGGTGCGCGGGCGCTTCAAGTACCTGCGCGTATCGGTGCGTGAGGGGCGCGTGCGCGTTTCTTGTCCGACGCGCGTAAGCCAGAGTGAACTTACTCGCTTTATCGAAGCCAATCTCGAAAAAGTCGCGACCTGGATGCACCGGCAGAAAATCGTGCTCGAAAACCGTCGCAAGGCCAATCCCATGAGCGCCTTGCTTTGCGACGGCGGGCGCGTTGCCTATGAAGGAAACGTGCTCACCTTGCGATGTGATCCCAACATTGACCGCACGCGAATTTCTGAAGATGCCAAGGAGCTTTGCGTCAAGCTTGCAGCAACTGCAAGAGGCGAGGACGTTTCAGTCATTGTGCAGAAGTGGCTCAAGGCGCGCTTTGCGGAGCGCATGGCCGAGCGCGTTTCCTATTGGGTGAACAAAACCGGCCTGCAGCCCAAAAAGGTGTCGGCAAGCAATGCCAAGACGCTTTGGGGAAGCTGCGCTCGAAACGGATCGGTTCGACTCTCCTGGCGCTTGATCTGTCTGCCGCCCGCTGTTTTTGACTACATCATCGTGCACGAGCTTGTTCACCTGCGGCATTTTGATCACTCCAAAGCCTTTTGGGAGGATGTGAATGCCATTTACTCGGACACCCCGTCTGTTCGGCGGTATTTGAAAAACGTGCGCGCGGCCGATCTTTTCTGAGGTACGCGGACTTTCAAAGGTGAAAAACAAAAGCGAAAACAAGGCTTTGACGAGATTTTGAGCGACGAAGAAACCTCGAAAACGGCGCCGTTGTGGTAGAGTGTTGGTGTAAAAGAGTGGGAAAAAGTGGGGATTTTTCTCGCTATCGGCTGCGGGGTTCTTCAAGTGCTTGATTCTCTTGAAGTTTTGCCCGAAGCGGCTTCGTCACGCACGATTTTCGTGCGTTTTTGTACAGGTTTGTGCCGTGTTTCAGGGGACTTCATTATTGTCGCTCGATGCCAAGGGTCGCATGACGATTCCGAGTCGTCACCGCGAGGCTTTGGCGTTGTCGTGCGCGCTTGAAGTGACCGTCACGCGCCACCCCGACGGGTGCCTGTTGATTTATCCCCGCAACCGCTGGGAAAAGAAGCGTGAAGCCATTGCCGCGCTTCCCTACAGCGCACGCTTTTTGCAGCGCATCGTGCTCGGCAGCGCCGTTGATCTCACGGTTGACAAGGCAGGCCGCGTACTGATTCCTGCCGACCTGCGTACTCTCGCAGGTCTCGAAAAAGAAGTGGCCCTTGTCGGCATGGGCGAACACTTCGAGCTCTGGGACGCCAAGCGTCTTGCCAAGCTCGAAGAAGAGGCTGCGGCAGCCGGTTTTGAAGCTGCCGCCGGCGACTTTCAGTTTTAACGCTTGAGGGTAGGCAAACATGATCGAAATGACCGATTCTCAAGCGCTTCACCGTACCGTACTCCTGACTGAAGCGGCCGACGAAGTCAGCCGCGAGCACAACGGCATTTTCATTGACGCCACCTTCGGCCGCGGCGGGCACAGCCGCGCCGTTCTGTCGCGCATCGCCCCGGATGCGCGCCTCATTGCCTTTGACCGCGACCCGGAAGCGATCCGGGCGGCCGCTGCGATCGACGATCCCCGTTTTGCGATCGTGCACGCGCCTTTTTCCGAAATGAAGGAAAAACTTGCGGAACTTGGCGTTACGCAAGTCAACGGCATTCTGATGGATATCGGCGTCTCGAGCCCCCAAATCGACGAAGCCGACCGCGGTTTTTCATTTCGCATGGACGGGCCGCTCGACATGCGCATGGATACGACCTGCGGATTGACGGCCGCGCAGTGGCTTGCGCAGGCGTCTGAGCCCGACATCGCTCGCGTCTTGCGCGACTACGGCGAAGAGCGCTTTGCCGCAAAAATCGCGCGCGCCATTTGCCGTACGCGTGAAGAAACCCCGATCGAGCGCACGGCGCAATTGGCCGAGCTGATAGCCCGCACGGTTCCGAAAAACAAGAACGATTCGGCGCAGCATCCGGCCACACGCAGTTTTCAGGCGATCCGCATCCAGGTCAACGGCGAACTTGACGAACTCAAGCGTGCGTTGTCAGCTGCCGGCAGCCTGCTGGCGCCCGATGGCGTCCTGGCGGTCATCAGTTTTCATTCGCTTGAAGACCGCATCGTCAAGCGATTCTTGGATGCCGGTGCGCACCCGGACAAGGCCGTCGACTCCCGAATCGCTTTGCCGGCGGATGCTTTTGCGCCGGCGCTTTGGACCGATTTGCGCCGCATCAAGCCCTCAGTCGAAGAGTGCGAAGCCAATCCGCGTGCCCGCAGTGCCGTTTTGCGTACGGCGCAGCGCACTGAGGCTCTCTGGAGTGAGCCCGCGACGGACGCCGACAAACGCAAGGGAGGGCGCCGATGACTCGCTCGCACACCTTGGCGTTTATTTCGGAGCGTTTCCTTTTTGTGGTGGCGCTCGTTTCGGCGATCGTTTTGATTCTGAGCGCGGGCGCTTTGGTGACGACGCAGTACCGAGTGCGTCTGCTTTTCGTGGAAATCGAGCGCGCCAACGATATGGCCAGAAAATTGGCCGATGACTCAAGCCAATTGGCGCTTGATCTTTCGAAGGCAGCGCTGCCCGCAGCCGTCTCGCGCCGCGCCGGTGAAATGGGCTTTATCGCCGCTGACGTCACCAACACGGTCTTGTTTGAAGTCGAGCCGCAGGTGTTGCTCAAGGAACACATGGAGGTGCGCAAATGACACCTTCTGCATTCTTTGAGCGTATTCGTTCGGCCGTTCTCGCTTTCTGGCGCGAAGATACGTCGCCCAAGAAGCGCCGTACCGACAGCGGCGAAGAGGCGTTGCTGAGCGCTGAAATTTCCGCCACGCGCAGCAAGGTCGTTTTCTGCCTCTTTTTTGTCGGTTTGGTTGCCGTGCTCGGCAAGGCGTTTTGGCTGCAGTGCGGCATCTCGACGGACTTCCTGCAAAAACAGGGTGAGGCACGCTATGCCCGCACGCTTCCCGTGCCCGCACAGCGCGGTCAGATTTTCGATCGCAACGGCGTGGTTCTGGCTTCCACCATTCCGGCGCGCAGCGTCTGGGCCGAGCCCGGAGAAGCGCTGAGGCTGACGGACGCTCAGTTCGACCAGCTGGGAGCTCTTCTGGATGAGTCCGGCGCCGCCATTCGCGAGCGTTTGCAAGCCCGCAAGAACAAGAGCTTTGTTTACATTGACCGTCAGATTGAAGTCGAGAAGGGTGAGGCGGTACGTGCGTTGCAATTGCCCGGCATTCACGTCAACAACGAAGTGCGCCGCAATTACCCCGACGGTCCGATTTCGGCGCATGTCGTGGGCTTTACCGACTCGGACAACAACGGCCGAGAGGGGGTGGAGCTTGCCAACAACGAAATCCTTTCCGGCAAGCAGGGCTCTCGTCGCGTCATTCGCGACCGACTCGGCCGTATTGTTGAAGACGTTTGGGTGAAGGAGGGTGAAGTCGGTACCGACGTGGTGCTCTCGATCGATTCGCGTCTGCAGTTCATCGCGCATAAGGCGCTTCAGAACGCCGTCGAACGCCATCAGGCCAAGGCCGGCGCCGTTGTTGTGGTGGACGTGCGTACCGGCGAAATTCTTGCAATGAGCAACTGGCCGACGTACGACCCCAACTCCCGCCGTTTCGTGCGCATGGAAAACATCCGCAACCGCGTGCTCACCGATACGTTCGAGCCCGGTTCCACCATGAAGCCCTTTGCGATTGCCAAGGCGCTGGATCTCGGTATCGTGCGTCCGGACACGTTGGTGCAAACGGCTCCCGGAAAACTCACGATCGGCGACAGAACGATCGGCGACACGCACGATTTCGGCATGATCACGGTAAGCCAGGTCGTCTCCAAGTCGTCCAACATCGGCACTTCCAAGATCGCGCTGGAAATGCAGCCGCAGACGCTCTGGCAGATGTACAACGACCTGGGGTTCGGTACGCCTCCGCAAACGGGCTTTCCCGGCGCCACGGGCGGTCGGCTGCGACCCGCCAAAAGCTGGCGCCCGATTGAGCAGGCTACCATCAGCTACGGTCACGGCATTTCCGTTTCGCTCATGCAGCTTGTACGCGCCTACACGGCGCTTGCCCGCAATGGCGACGTCATCGATTTGACCTTCCGCCGCACGAGCAAGGAAGCGGTGGGCAAGCAGATCTTCCGACCGGAAGTTGCTCGCCAGATGCGCGCCATGATGGCCGAAACCGTGCAGGCCGGCACCGCCCGCCGCGTCAACGTGCAGGGTTATACGGTGGCGGGTAAAACCGGTACGGCCAACAAGATTGAAAACGGTCAGTACGTCGACAAGTATGTGGCCAGTTTCGTGGGCATGGCTCCCGCCGGACAGCCGCGTCTGATCGTAGCGGTGATGATTGACGAACCCACGCGCGGCAGTTACTACGGCGGCGCTGTTGCCGCGCCCGTCTTTAACGAAGTCACGGCGGGCGCCCTTCGCTTGATCGGCGTGCATCCCGATGCGGCAGGTTTCGGTGCCGCTCCCGGCATTTTGGTAAGAGGCCAGAGAAATGACTGAGTGTGTATCGGCGCCTTCTTGCGCGCAGTGGCTTCACTACACAGCGGGCGATGAGGCTCGCCTTTGTCTGGACTCGAGAAAACTTGAGCCGGGCGACGTGTTTGTGGCAATCAGGGGCGCCAAGGCCGACGGCTTGAGTTTTGCTCCGGTGGCGGCCGCCCGCCGCGCAAGCTGTATCGTGTGTGAAAAGCGTGATGATGTTCAGCAAAAGTGCGCGGGGCTTCCCTACGCCGAAGTGCCCGATCTGCACGCAAAGCTCGGGCCTATTGCGTCGCTTTACTACGGTGAGCCCTCAAAGACCATGCACGGCATCGCGATCACGGGCACCAACGGCAAGACGAGCACGAGCCACTGGGTGGCGGCGCTCCTTTCGCGTCTGGGCATGAGCACGGCGGCGATCGGTACGGTCGGCACATTTCTCGACGGCAAGCAGATCGAGGAAGCAGGGCTTACGACGCCCGATGCGGCAACACTCCAACTGACCTTTAAAAAGCTCAAGAGCGCTCAAGCAAAAGCTTTTGCGCTCGAAGCAAGTTCCATCGGTCTCGTGCGTCATCGCCTTGACGGCACGGCCATTGAAACGGCCGTTTTTACCAATCTGACGCGCGACCATCTGGACTACCACAAGACTACGCAGGCCTATGAAGCGGCCAAAGCGGTGCTCTTCGACTGGCCGGGACTGAAAACCGCGGTGATCAACGCCGACGATGCGGCCGGTCGCCGTTTCATCGTCCGGACGCTTGAGCGCGGCGTGCGCACGATCGCAACGAGCCTCTACGAAGATTGCGTTGTGGACGGATGCGAAATGCTTACCGCTGCACGCATCACGCACGACGAAAGTGGCATGCGCTTTACGCTGTGCTGGCAAGGGAAGTGCCATGAAGTTGCCACCAAGGTGTTCGGTCGCTTTAACGTGAGCAATTTCTTGAGCGCAGCGGGGGCCGCGCTGAGCCTCGGCTTTGACGTGGAAGCGATCTGTCGCGCGCTCGAAACGCTGCACGCGCCTGTCGGAAGACTGCAGAGCGTCACACGGCCGCAGGCGCCGCTTGCCGTTGTGGACTACGCCCACACGCCCGATGCGCTCGAAAAGGTTCTTTGCGCGTTGCGCGAGACGGCTGAAAGCCGCGGCGGCAAATTGATCTGCGTCTTTGGCGCCGGAGGTGATCGCGACGCGGGCAAACGCCCCATCATGGGCGAGACGGCTTCAAAACTCGCCGACGCTTGCGTCATCACGAGCGACAACCCCCGAACGGAAGATCCCGCCGCCATTGCGCGGGCGATCGAAGCCGGGGTGCCGGCGGATCGCAAGCACACCGTGCGTATGGAACTTGATCGCCGCACGGCTATTGTGCAGAGCATTTGCCAGGCGCAATCCCGGGACGTCGTCCTGATTGCCGGCAAGGGACACGAGGATTATCAGGAAGTCGCCGGCGCGCGGCATCCTTTCGACGATTTGGAAACGGCGCGCGAAGCCTTTAACGAGCGGCACGCGCGTCTGGCACAGAAGAACTGAAGACGAAGATGGTTGGAAAGAACACTTGGACGATGAGCACGCTCGAGCATGCGCTCGCGACGGTCATAGTGCGCACGCTCGGCAACACCACCGGAGCCGATTTGGGCCCGGTGTGCACCGATTCCCGACAGGTGCGGCAGGGAAGCGTCTTTGTGGCGCTCAAGGGTGAGCGCTTCGACGGACACGACTACGCGGCGCAGGCGGCCCGAGACGGCGCAAGCGTCGTGGTGGTTGAGCGTGATACGGGTGCAAGCTGCCCGCAGATCATCGTGCGCGATACGCAAGAGGCGCTCGGGGCTCTTGCCCGCGCCTGGCGCAGTCAGTTTGCGGTGCCGGTAATTTGTGTGGCCGGCAGCAACGGAAAAACCACCACCACGCAGATGATCGCCACGATCCTGCGCTCTTTTGTTGGCGAGTCGCGCGTCGTTGCCACCGAGAAGAACTACAACAACCACATCGGCGTGCCGATGATGCTGCTTCGCTTCGATCGTGAAACCAAGGTGGCGGTCATCGAAGCCGGCATCAGTCATCCCGGCGAAATGGCCAAGCTCGTGAGCTGGATTCGTCCGACCGTGACGGTGATCACCAACGCACAGCGCGAACATCAGGAATTCTTGGACGGCGTGGAGGCATCCGCGCGCGAAAACGCCTTTGCAATTGTCGCCTTGTCGGCCAAAGGCAAGGCGGTGCTGCCGCAAAAGGACGCCTGCCTGCCGCTGTGGCTTGATTACGCCCGCGCCCGCGGCTGCCAGGTGACGCGCTACTGCGAAGGCACAAGCCCCACGGCCGATCTGACAACGCGCCGAGAAGGCGACAAGCTCATCATTCAGTGCAAAAACACTCGAATCGAAACGACGCTTACCATCAGCGGCAAGCACGCCGAGCATGATGCGGCTGCTGCGGCCGCGGCGGCGCTTGCCGCGGGGGTGACGCCGGAAGCCGTCTCGCGCGGTCTTGCGCGATTCGAAGCGCTGCCGGGACGCGGACGACGTCATCAGCTAGCCGGCGGGGCTCTTCTGATTGACGACTCTTACAACGCCAATCCCGACAGTATGCGTGCAGCCATTGACGTGCTCGCCGCACAACCCGCGCCGCGCGTGCTCGTTGCCGGCGACATGGCCGAAACAGGCGAACAACACGTCGAGTTTCATGCCGAAATCGGACGCTACGCCAAGCAAAAGGGCATTGACCGATTTTTGGCAACGGGGCCCGACATGGCTCACGCGGTACAGGCCTTCGGCGCAGCGGGACGCCATTATGATGCCACCGACATGCTGCTTCGGGCCGTGCGCGAAGCCGTTCGTACGCCCGCTAGCGTTCTGGTGAAGGCGAGTCACTCCCAGCGGCTTGATCGGGTCGTGGAAAGCCTTTTGAAGGATCCCGGCACGGCGCAGTAAACACAAAGACCGTCAACGCAGACGGCGTACAATTCGATCTTTTTTCAGGCAAAGCGGGCGACAAGGAAACGTCCGCACTGGTTGGTCCCGATGCTTTTGTATATTTTTCAGTGGCTTTCCGAAGACATTCGGTTTTTCTCCGTCTTTAACTATCTGAGTTTAAGGGCGGTGCTGGCGGCGCTTACCGCCATGGCGATCGGATTTGCCGCGGGACCGGCCGTGATTGCGCGCCTGCGCGCCATGAAGATCGGTCAGGCGGTGCGCGGCTACGGCCCCAAAAGCCATCTTGTCAAAGACGGCACGCCCACGATGGGCGGCGCGTTGATTCTGGTTGCGATCGGCATTTCGACGCTTTTGTGGATGGATCTCTCCAACCGCTTCGTGTGGGTGGTGCTCTTCGTGACGCTGGGTTACGGCGCAATCGGGTGGACCGACGACTATCGCAAGGTCGTGCACCACAATCCCGAAGGCATGAGTGCCCGCGAGAAGTTTGCCTGGCAGAGCGTGATCGGCCTGATTGCAGCCGTCTATCTCGCCTTTACTCTGTCGATGCCGGAAGAAGCGGGCGTCTGGTCGGCCATCTGGGCCTGGATCAAGAGCGGATTTACGTTCAGTTCTCCGGGCAAACTGTGGCTGACGGTGCCGTTTTTCAAGCAGATTGCTTTCCCGTTCGGCGTATTCGGTTTCGTGATTTTCACCTATATCGTGATCGTGGGGACGTCGAATGCCGTCAATCTCACCGACGGTCTGGACGGTCTGGCGATTCTGCCCTGCGTGATGGTGGGTTCCGCCTTGGGCATCTTTGCCTATGTGGTGGGCCGCCCCGACTATGCCGATTATCTCTACTTCGAATATATCCGCGGTGCGGGCGAGCTCGTGGTCGTCTGCGCGGCGCTTGCGGGTGCCGGTTTGGCATTTTTGTGGTTTAACTGCTATCCCGCGCAGGTCTTCATGGGCGACGTGGGCGCTTTGGCGCTGGGCGGCGCTCTGGGGACCATCGCGGTGATCACGCGCCAGGAAATCGTGCTTGCCATCATGGGCGGCATCTTTGTGGTCGAAACGCTTTCGGTGATGATTCAGACGACGTACTTCCGTCTGACGCACGGCAAGCGCGTCTTCCTGATGGCGCCGATTCACCATCATTTCGAACTCAAGGGCTGGAAAGAAACGCAGGTGGTGGTTCGTTTTTGGATCATCACGTTTGTCCTGGTGCTCATTGGTCTGTCTACCCTTAAAATTCGCTGATCAATCAGCCGATTAAAGACAAGCGGACGCGCCGTCGGCCGGCACAGGCAGCGGCGCGTTTGCACTAAAGAGAGGAAGCTGTGGCGCATATTCGCTTGGAAAACGGACGCAAGGCGTTGGTGCTCGGATGCGGCACGTCGGGAGCCGCAGCGGCTCGCTTTTTGCATTCCCGCGGTTGGCAGACCACGATTGTTGACGGCGCATCTCACCCTTCAGGGCTCAAGCTTTTTGAGTCTGACGCTTCCAAACCGCGGTTCGTCTGCTCGGACTTCGACGCGTCGCTCATTGCCGACGGCATTGATCTTCTGGTGTTGAGTCCCGGCCTGTCGCCTGAGTTTTCCAAGGCGGTTCCGCTTGTCACAGCCGCGCGTGAACAGGGCGCCGAGGTCGTGGGCGAAATCGAACTCTTTGCGCGAGAACTCAAGCGCCTGGAAAACTACCGCGCCTACAAGCCCATCGTGATCGGCATCACCGGCACCAACGGCAAGACCACCACCACTGTGCTCACGAGCAAAATGGCTGCCGCCAGCCGTTCGACTGTTGTGGCCGGCAACATCGGTCCGAGTGCTCTGATGGAACTTGACCGCCATCTGCAGGACAATACGCTGCCCGACGTCTGGGTGCTGGAACTCTCAAGCTTCCAATTGCAGACCACGACGAGCCTCAATTGCACAGCCGCCGCCTTTTTGAATCTCACCGAAGATCACGTGGACTGGCACGGCTCGATGGCGGCCTACGAAGCGGCCAAAACAAAAATCTTCTCTGATCGCACGCTGCGCGTTCTCAATCGCGACGATGAGGCTTGCATGCGCGCCTTTGTGCCCGAGAACTCGGTGAGTTTCGGCGACTCGGCTCCCGAGGCCGACGGTCAGTGGGGGATCGTAAGCGAAGAGGGCGTGGAGTGGCTTGCCCGCAAGGCGCGCCCCGCCGTGCAGTGGAAAAGTGAAAAGAAAGCGGCGCTCTTTGGCGAAACCTCGTCGCTCGAACTTTTGATGCCCGTCGAGGCATTGCATATCCGGGGGCGCCACAACGCCATGAATGCGCTTGCCGCGCTTGCCCTGATCGAAGCCGTGGGACTACCCCTGGGAGCTGCGCTTCAGGTGCTCAAGACCTATGAAGGCGAAGCGCATCGCGTGCAGCCCGTGTTGTCGGTAAACGGCATCGAATTCATCGACGACAGCAAAGGCACCAATGTCGGGGCCGTCAAGGCAGCTCTCGAAGGTCTGGGCAAGTCCGGCCGCCGCGTGAGCATCATTTTGGGCGGTGACGGCAAGGGACAGGACTTCTCTCCTTTGGCAAAGGCTTTGGCTCAATATGCCGACTACGCCGTGCTCATCGGGCGCGATGCCGACAATATTAAAGAGGGCGTCGCCGCAAGCGGAATTTGCCTGGAAAATGCCGGCACCGACTTTGAAGCGGCCGTTCAGATGGCCTTTGATCACGCGCCCGAGGGCGGCGTCGTGCTGCTGTCGCCTGCCTGCGCAAGCTGGGACATGTTTGCCAACTACGCCGAGCGCAGCGCGCGCTTTGTGACGAAGGCAAAAGAAATTGCCGCGCGCGTTTCCGGCAGCAAACGGGAGCTTGACTGATGGGGCTTTTTTCTCGCAAGGAAACCCCGCAGGCGCCCGTCTATCGCGCCTGGGCCGATGAGCCGGTTCTAAGGGGGCGGACCACGAACATGCGCGCCGACGGATACGACCCGGCCGTGGTGTTCATCACGCTTGGGCTGCTTGCCATGGGTGCGCTCATGGTCTATTCGGCTTCGATTTCCTTGGCCGACAGCCCCCGCTACAACACAACGCAGTATCACTTTTTGCTGCGGCATCTGAGTTCGATTGCGCTGGGCATCGTGGCGGCCTACGCCGTCTGCCGCATTCCGATGCGCGTGTGGTACAAGCTTGCGCCATGGCTTATGGCGGCAGCCGTCCTGTTTCTCATTGCGGTGCTGGTGCCCGGTGTCGGCAAGTCCGTCAACGGCTCAAGACGCTGGATCAATCTGGGGCTCATGAATCTGCAGGTCACCGAGTTTGCCAAGTTTGCGATTCTGCTCGGGGCCGCCGCCTTTACCGTGCGCCGTCAGGACTACATGCACTCGTTCAGTAAGGGGCTGGGGCCCATGGCGCTCGTGATGTGTATGGTGGCCGGCCTCATCAGTCTGCAGCCTGACTTGGGCGCCATCATGGTGACCGTGGCAATCGCCATGGGCGTGCTCTTTTTGGGTGGCCTTAATCTGCGCATCTTCGTGGTGGTGTCCATCGCCGTGGTGGCGGTGGTGACACTCATGATTTACGACTCGCCGTGGCGACTGCAGCGTGTGATGGCGTATCTCGATCCCTGGAGCAGCGACTATGCGCTCAATAAGGCCTACCAGCTGAGTCACTCGCTGATTGCTTTCGGCCGCGGAGAACTGCTCGGGGTGGGGCTGGGTGCTTCCGTTGAGAAACTGCATTATCTGCCTGAAGCGCATACCGACTTCATTTTGGCCGTGTTGGGCGAGGAGCTGGGCTTTGTAGGCGTCACGGGCGTCTTGATCGGCTATTACTGTTTCGTGCGCCGCGCGTTTGCCATCGGTCGACAGGCCATCAAGCTCGATCGCGTGTTTTCCGGTCTTGTGGCCGAGGGTGTGGGCATCTGGATAGGCATTCAAGTGGTGATCAACGCGGGCGTCGCTACGGGACTTTTGCCCACCAAGGGGCTGACGCTTCCGCTGATGAGCTACGGCGGCTCGTCGTTGCTCTTTACGCTGGCCGCCGTAGGGTTGCTTTTGCGTGTGGACCGAGAAAACCGTATTCTCATGCGCGGCGGCAAGGTGTAGCGAAAACACTTTCAGGTACAGAATTTTTTAAGTAGGAACGAGAAAAAATGAGCGGGAAGAAATTGGTGATTGCGGCGGCCGGCACCGGCGGACATGTGATGCCGGGTTTGGCTGTGGCCCGAGAGATGCGACGCCGCGGTTGGGACATTGAGTGGATCGGCACGCAGACCGGCATGGAAGGCGGTCTGGTCGGGCGCGATGACATCGTTTTTCACGGGCTGGATTTCCGCGGCATGCGCGGCCGCGGTCTCTCGGGCTTGGTTTCGGGCGCCATCAAGCTTGTGAAGTCGACCCATGCAGCCAAGAAGCTTTTTGCACAGATGCGCCCCGACGTGCTTTTTACCACCGGCGGCTACATTGCCGTTCCCGTGTGCAAGGGGGCCGAAAGCGTCAAGACGCCGATCGTGCTGATGAACTGCGACGCCGACATTTTGATGAGCTCCAAGATTGTGCTCGATAAGGCCAAGCTCGTTGCCTGCGGCTTTGCTGGCAGTGCCCGCAGCGCCTCCAACGAAAAGGGACGCATCACGGGCAACCCCGTGCGCGCGGAAATCGAAGCTCTGCCTGCGCCTGAAGAGCGCTTGAGCGGCCGTACCGGCCCGATGAAGTTGCTCGTGTTCGGCGGCAGTCTCGGCGCCAAGGTGTTGAACGAAACGGTGCCCGAGGCGCTTGCGATGTTTGACGAAGACAAGCGTCCGACCGTACTGCATCAGACGGGCAAGGGCAACGTCGAGGCCGTCAAGGCGCGCTACGAACAGTTGGGTATTCAGGCCGAAGTGGTGGAATTCATCCATGACATGGATAAGGCCTATCTTGAGAGCGACGTGGTGATCTGCCGCTCAGGCGCGATGACCGTGAGCGAAATCTGCGCTGCGGGCGCCGCTTCCGTTTTGGTGCCCTTCGTCGTTAAGACCACTCAGCATCAGCTCGGAAACGCCCGTTATATGGCAGGCCACGACGCGGCCGTCCTGCTTGAGCAGTCTCAGCTCACCAAGGAACATCTCTTTGGCGTGTTGATGGGTTTGAAGCGCGACCGCATCCTGCAGCTGGCGCACAACGCCAGAAGCCTTGCGCGCGCCAATGCCGTCAACGCCGTGTGCGACATGATCGAGGAAGCGGCCCGATAAGCAGGCTGGAGAAAGAAAAATGAAGTTTGTCGTCAAACACATTCACTTCGTAGGCATCGGCGGTACGGGCATGTGCGGCATTGCCGAAGTCCTTTTGAACCTCGGTTATACGGTAAGCGGCTCGGATCTGTCGCAAAGTCCCGTCACGGAACGCCTGCAGCATTTGGGCGCCACGATCTACCAGGGGCATTGCAAGGAAAACATCGACGGGGCCGACTGCCTTGTCGTCTCTTCGGCAGTGCACGAAAGCAACCCCGAAGTGCAGGCCGCGCGCAAGGCCAACATTCCCGTGGTGCCGCGCGCCGTGATGCTTGCCGAACTCATGCGCCTGCGCCGGGGCATTGCCATTGCCGGTACGCACGGCAAGACCACGACGACGTCGCTTACCACTTCGATGCTCGCAGCAGGAGGGCTTGATCCCACCTACGTGATCGGCGGGCGTTTGAACAGTTCCGGCGCCAACGCCAAACTTGGTACGGGCGAATACATCGTTGCCGAGGCCGATGAGTCGGACGCGAGTTTTCTCAATCTGTCGCCCGTGATCGCTGCGGTCACCAACATTGACCAGGATCACATGGACACCTACGGGCACGATTTCGTCCGTTTGAAGAAGGCCTTCATCGACTTCATCGGTCGTCTGCCCTTTTACGGCGTGGCGGTGCTGTGCACCGATGACAAGAACGTCGCCTCGATCGTGCCCATGATCAGCCGCCGTGTGGTGGCCTACGGTTTGAATCCGGAAGCCGAGGTGCGCGCTATTGACGTGCGAAGCGAAGGCACGCGCATGCGCTACACGATTCTACGCAAGGGCCATGATCCCTTGCCCGTGGTGCTCAACCTTCCCGGCATGCACAACGTGGTCAATTCGCTTGCGGCCGTGGCCATTGCCACGCTTGTGGGCGTAAGCGACGAAGCCATCGTGCGGGCGCTCGCCGAATTTACGGGCGTGGGCCGCCGCTTTGCGCAGTACGGCGAAGTGCCTGTTGATCCCGAACACCCCGAAAAAGGGACCTTTACGCTCGTGGACGATTATGGACACCATCCGCACGAAATGGCCGCAACGATTGCCGCTGCGCGCGGCGCATGGCCCGAAAAGCGCCTGGTTCTTGCCTTCCAGCCGCATCGCTACACGCGCACGCGCGACTGCTTTGAAGACTTCATCAAGGTGCTCTCGCAGGTCGACCGTCTGGTGCTCGCTGACGTGTATCCCGCTGGCGAAGACCCCATTCCGGGCGCTTGCGGCCGAGACCTCGCGCGCGTGCTCAGACTCAACGGCTGTGACGGGCTCGTTTTTTGCGAAAGCGCGGCCGAAATGCCGCAGGCTGTTCGCTCGATCGTGCAGGCGGGCGATGTGGTGCTCACGATGGGGGCGGGCAATGTGGCGCGCGTGCCGCAGGCACTCTCCGGCAAGATCATTTAACGCAAAGGAATAAAAAGAATGGATTTCGCAGCAACGATTGATCCCAAGTCTTTGGGCCGCGTCGCGGTGTTGATGGGAGGCTTTAGCAGCGAGCGCGAGGTGTCGCTTTCCAGCGGCTCGGGCGTTCTGAAGGCTTTGCAGGACGCCGGATGCGACGCGCATAAGGTTGATCCGGCCGAGACAGACCTCATGACGTTGCGCGGTCAGTACGACCGAGCGGTGATTTCGCTGCACGGCCGCTTCGGTGAAGACGGCTGCGTGCAGGGGGTGTTGGAGTACCTCCGGATTCCGTACACTGGTGCGGGTGTACGCGCTAGTGCCCTTACGATGGATAAGGACACGACGCGTCGCGTCTGGGCGCAGTCGGGCATTCCCGTTGCCAAGGGTTTTGTGGCAACGAGTCCTGATCAGGCTCAGGAAATTTTGGACACACTCGGAGGCGACGTCGTGGTCAAGCCTTCCGGCGAAGGCTCGTCGGTGGGTGTGTATAAGCTCAAGGACGCTTCCGTGGAAGAGATTCGTGAGGCGCTTGCGCAGGCTTTGCGTTTTGACGACAAGGTGCTCGTTGAAGAGCGCTGGTTCGGGCGGGAGCTTACGATCGCCGTTTTGGGCGGCAAGGCCCTTCCGATCATTGAAATCAGGGCGCCCGAAGGCAATTACGACTACCAGAACAAGTATTTCGGCGATGTCGTGAAGTACGAGTGCCCCGCGCAGTTGGATGAGGCCGTGACGCAGAACGTTCTTTCGGCCTGCGAAGCGGCCTTTGCGGCGATCGGAGCCCGTGGCTGGGGACGCATTGACGCGATGCTGCGCGAAGACGGCAGCTTCATTTTGCTGGAATTCAATTCGAGTCCCGGCATGACGCCGCACAGCCTTGTGCCGATGGCCGCGAGAGCCGTGGGCATGGATTATCAGAAGCTTTGCCTGTGGCTTGCCGCACACGCCGCGCTCGACGGCGCGGCGCGCCGCTGAGTTAAGGAGGTCGGTGCGTGAAGCTTGCCCGATCGCTTGTCCGAGGAAGCGGCCTGATTGCGGCGTTTGCGGTGCTGGGATTTCTTACCTGGATCGTCGTGCGTTCTCCTTTTCTGGACATCAAGACCATTGAGGTTCGAGGTCCGGTGGAGGCAAGCGGCCTGCAGGAAGTGACCCGGACGGTCGAAGGCGCCCTGTCGGGCAATATTCTGACGGCCGACATCTGCGCCGTCAAACAGGCGGTGGAAGGCATCGCCTGGATCAAGTCGGCCTATGTCTCGCGGCTGTGGCCGGATTCGCTTTACATCGAAGTCAAGCGCCATCAGTCGGTTGCGATCTGGGAGGACGGGCGTCTGGTAAGCGAAGACGGCGTCTTATACATCAGCAACGACGAGCCCATCGAACGGCTTTTGCAGCTTCCCGCCTTTTCGGGCGACCCGCAGTACGTCGAGCAGGCCGTGCGCTATCTGCCGCACTTTAACGAGGAAGTCAAGCGCATCGGTGCGCGCGTCAAAGCCGTAAAGGCGACGTTTCGCGGCAGCTGGTCGGTGGTGCTTGAGTCGCCTCAGTTCGACTCGATGGAAATCGAGCTCGGACGTGCACTGACGCAGGGCGGTCCCATCAATCGACTGCGACAGGTGCTCGACAGCATGGATCGGGTCGTTGCGATGCTGAAGGCCTATCCGGAGCGAATCGACGCACGATACAAAAACGCGTTTGCCGTGCAGCTGCCGCCTCAAGCCTACGTCGCCGCGCAAACCAATCCTGCCGACAAGACGGCAAAACCCGCTACCAACTCTTCGAAGACTCGAGGCCGTTAACGTCATGGAAACCGTACAGCAAAGTTCAACCGTCGCCGCGCTCGACATCGGTTCGGAAAAGATTTCGGTGGCCGTGGCCGACGCTTCCGAAGGCGGAGAACTCACGCTTTTGGGGTTTGGCAAGGTCCCCTCGCTTGGCATCCAGCACGGCAGCGTGCAGGATGTGGAGCTTGCCGTGGAATCGATTCGCGCGGCCGTTGCCGAAGCCGAGCAGACGTCGCGGCGTAAGGTGACCACGGTTTCGGTGGCGCTGACCGGCAAACACCTTCACAGCATCAACAAGGTGGGGCAGGTGGTGCTGCCCGACGCCGAAGTCGACAGCGCTGCCGTCAAGCGAGTCACGCGCCTGGCCATGGCCTTTGATCCCAAGGTCGAGGGGCAGAGCCAGGACGATCGTTTGGTCTCGCATGTGGTCAAGGGCTATACGCTGGACAACGACGACGTGATGATCGACGATCCGATCGGCATGGTCGGAAGCGTCATCAAGGCGCACGTGCATCTGGCAATCGGTTCGGACAGCGTCGTGCAAAACCTTGTGAAGTGCATCCGTCGAGCGGGACTCGATATCGAAGGCCTGGTGTTGCAGCCCTGGGCGAGTGCCGCGGGCGTTCTCACGCCCACCGACAAGGAACTCGGCGTTGTGGTTCTCGACATCGGTGCGGGCACGACGGACATCTCCTGTTGGGAAAAGGGACAGGTGGAATTTACGGCTGTCGCAGGCATGGGCGGCAACACCATTCAGAGGGACATCGCTGCAGTGCTCGGCTGCAACATGAGCGACGCCGAAGACATCAAGCTCACCTACGGCCACTGGCCGCTTCGTCCGGAAGACGCCTATGAAACGGTGCGCTATACGAGAGAGTCGACCGGCGAACCCGATTCCTGTTCGTGCGAAAAAATTGTGATGACCGTTGAGTCACGGCTCACGGAAATGTTTAAAGTTATCGCCCGCACGTACCTCAGTCCTGACGGCTGGAACCTGAGAGCCTCGGCCGGCATCGTGCTCACCGGCGGCGTGGCCCGAATGCCGGGCATTGCCGAGCTTGCGCATCATGTGCTGGGCTTGCCCGTTCGTGTGGGTATGCCGCTCATGCAAAGCGACGCGAGCATCGGTCTGGTGAGCCCGGAAGACGCAACGGTCGTGGGAGTGTTGACGGAAACGGTGCGTCGTCGCCGTCTGTCCGGCGCGGAAAAGCGATCCGACGGGACGTTTTCGGGGCTGCTGGCGCAATTGAAACGCATTGTGTTCGGAGATTTCTCCGGTTAAAGAATAAAAAAAGAGAGGGAGTCAAAATGGCAAAAATTCTGATCGTTGACGGCGGCGTGCCGTTTCACGGTGTGGGAGGAACGCTCAATCACAGCTACGCTGAGCTAGCGCAAAAGACCCTGAGCGCCATGGGCCACGAAGCGACGATCACGCGCGTGGATGCGCAATGGAAGGCCGCTGAAGAAGCCGACAAGTTCAAGGCGGCCGACGCGGTGATTCTGACGTTTGCCGCCTGGTGGATGGGAACTCCCTGGCAGGTGAAGCAATACATCGACGAAGTCTTCTGTGCCGGTCTTTCCGTGGGCGGCGACGGTCGTACCCGTACCGATCCCGCGCACAACTACGGCCGCGGCGGCGTGCTCACCGACAAGAAGTACATGCTTTCCATCACCTGGAATGCGCCTCTGAACGCCTTTGTCGATCCCGGGGAATTTTTCGGCGGCGTCGGCATCGATGCCGTTCTGCTGCCTGTGCACAAGGCCTTCCAATTTATCGGTATGAAGAACATCGGCAAGACCTTCATGGCCAACGATGTGATCAAGAACCCGACGCACGCTGAAGATTTCGCGCGCTTTGAAGCGACGCTGAAGGAAAATTTCGCCGCCCTCTGAGGCACGCCTGATCTTTCGTTATTTTGAAAAGAGCTGCAGGATTTTTTTGTTCTGCAGCCTTTTCGCGTCTATCGCTCCGTATTTTTCGTTATCTATGTCGACTCCGGTACTGCACAAGACAGGTTTCCGAGCCTGGCTTCCGATCATTGCGCTTGCCTTTGCCGCTTTTGTTTTCAACACGAGCGAATTCCTGCCCGTGGGGCTACTCCCCGACATTGCCTCCAGCCTCAACGAGACGGTGCCTTTCACCGGTCTCATCTTGACGGGTTACGCCTTTGTGGTGGCGATCATGTCGCTGCCGCTCACGATCGTTACGGCTCGTTTTGAGCGTCGCAAGCTGCTTTTGGTGCTGCTCTTTGTCTTTTCGCTGTGTCACTTCGTGGTGCCATGGGTGGAGAGTTTTGAGACGCTTTTTGCGGCCCGTGTCGGCGTGGCGCTCACGCATTCGATCTTCTGGTCGATTATGACGCCGCTTGCCGCCCGTGTGGCACCGCACGGCAAGCGAGCCGTCGGACTGGCCGCCGTGATGGGCGGCACCATTGTGGCGACAGTGTTGGGCGTTCCGATCGGAACAAACCTCGGCCACCTCTTTGGCTGGCACATGTCGTTTTTCATCATCGGCATCGGCTCGGCTTTGGTGTTCGTGGTGATTTTCTTTGTCCTGCCGGTTTGCGAAGCCACCCACGCCGGGTCGCTGAAGAGTCTGCCGGTGATCTTGAAGCGCCCGGGTCTTCAGCAGCTCTATCTCCTGACGGTCGTGACCGTGCTTGGTCAATTCACGGCTTACTCGTACCTCAATCCGATTCTGGCGACCGCGGGCGGCTTGGACGAAGGCATGATTGTCACCATGCTTTTTGTCTTCGGTATCGCCGGCATCATCGGTACCGTCGTTGCTTCCAAAACGGTGGACAAGCATGTTGAGACGACGCTTTTGAGTGCCATGGTGATTATGTGCATTTCGCTTGCGTTGCTGACGGTCACAGCCGCCCATACGCCGAGTCTGTCTGTGCTGATCATCTGTTGGGGCGCTGCGATGACGGCGGTTTGCCTCGCCTTCCAAACGGTGCTCTTGACGGTTGCTCCTGATGCGGCAGACGTTGCCGCATCGCTATATTCGGGTATTTTCAATGTCGGCATCGGCGGCGGGGCTTTCATCGGCAGCCGTGTGTCCGAAGCGGCGGGATTCATGCCGGTCGCCTATGTCGGTGCCGCCATCGTGGGTGTCTCGCTACTGAGTTTGCTTGTTGTAAAACTCAAAACAGGCAAGTGGCTTTTGGGCGAACAAACGGGACATAAAGTGGGTGAGCCGGTACACGAAAGTCATTGATGTGAAAGCAGTAATTCAAAAAAATACTCGTTTCGGTATAATACGAAAATATACTGAAACGGGTATTTTTCCATGGAAATTTCCACCAGAACAACAATGATGCTGCGCACTCCGCCGGCCGTCTCAGTGTGGCTCAAAGCCAAACGGCGGGAAAGAGGCATGACGCAAAGCGAGCTTGCACAAAAAGCCGGTGTGACGCAGCGGCTGATATCGGATTTTGAGCGCGGCAAGGTTGATATTCGGGTCGACACGCTTTGTCGACTCTTTATTGCGCTGGATCTGTGTCTGTCAGGCATCGACGAGCGTCTGGCGTGCGAAAACGAAGATGCGCCGGAATGGTAAAAATACCGACGGAAACATATCTCCGCGATGTTGGTAGCTCGCGCTTGATTACAGATAACGTCCTGTGCGGCTATCCGGACAATTTTTAACGGCAGAAACGGAGCCCGCAGTTACAACGCGCCCGCCCGCTTCGCCGCCCTCGGGGCCCATATCGATGATCCAGTCGGCGTTGCGGATAACGTCCAGGTCGTGCTCAATCACTACCACCGTCGCCCCGTTTTCAATCAAGCGGTTGATGACGCCGAGCAGTGTCTCGACGTCAAGCGGGTGCAGTCCGATCGTGGGTTCGTCAAAGACAAAGACCGTGTCGCTTTGAGCGCGCGTCATTTCGCCCGCAAGCTTTAAGCGCTGCGCTTCGCCGCCCGATAGATTGGGTGTGGCTTCGCCCAGCGTCAAGTACCCGAGGCCGAGTGAAGCCAGCGTTTCGAGACGTCGGCAGACGGTGGTGAGCCCGGCGCAGGCGTGCAGGGCCGTATTGATATCCATGGCCATCAGTTGCGGTAGCGTATGGAGTTCTCCGTTTTTGTTTTCGAACTCCACACGGTGAGCCAAAAGACTGTAGCGGCTTCCGCGGCAATCGGGACAGTCAATGTTGACGTCGGGCAGGAATTGAACGTCCAGATTGACTTCTCCCGTGCCGTCGCAGGTCGGGCAGCGCAGTTTGCCGGTGTTGTAGGAAAAATCGCCCGCTTTAAATCCCTGATCTTTGGCGTCCTGCGTTTTGGCAAAAACCTTGCGCAGCTCATCGTGTACGTTGGCATAGGTGGCGACGGTCGAGCGCACGTTGATGCCGATCGGAGAGGCGTCAATGAGCTTGACGGCGGAAATGCCCGGAGCCGCAATGCTTGTGACGTGCTCCGGCAGCGCACGGTTGTTGACAAGCGACGAAAGGGCCGGAACAAGACTTTCGAGTACCAACGTGGTTTTGCCGGAACCGGAAACGCCGGTAACCACGGTTAGCCGTCCTTTGGGAATCCGTACGTGCAGAGGTTTGACCGTGTGAATCGCTTTGGTCTTGAGGTCAATGGTACCGAGTGAAAAAACGTCGGACTCCGAAACCGGCGTGCGAACGCAAACGGTTTTTCCTGCCAGAAACGGTCCGATAAAGGATGTCGGATCGCGAGAGAGATTCTTCACACTGCCTTGAGCAATGAGTCGGCCGCCCGCAGCGCCTGCGCCGGGCCCCATTTCGATCAGATGGTCGGCTGCGGAGAGAATCTGCACATCATGATCAACGAAGACGACGGAATTGCCGTCGGCGACCAGATCCTTCATCACGGCCAGAAGTCCCTCGATATTGCTCGGGTGCAAGCCGATGGAGGGTTCGTCCAGCACGTAGAGAACGCCGGTGGTGCGGTTGCGTACGGCGCGCGCAAGCTGCATGCGCTGCCGTTCGCCTGTTGAAAGGGTGGACGCGGCACGATCAAGCGAAAGATAACTCAAGCCCAGATCACAGAGACGCTTGGCATTTTCCAAAAAAGACTCGCAGATGCTCTGCGCCATCGGGCGCATTTCTTCGGGGACGGAAGCGGGAACCGCTTTGACCCAGTCGATGAGTTCGGACAGAGGTTTGCAGCAGGCTTGAGCAAGATTGATGCCGTTTAAAAGCGGCGCGCGGGCTTTTTCCGAGAGACGTGTACCGCCGCAGTCCGGACAAGCGTCTTCCTTGAGAAACTTCGCCACGCGCTTCATGCCGGATTCGTCCTTGACTTTGGCAAGCGCATTTTCAACGGTGTAGACCGCGTTGAAGTACGTGAAGTCAAGCTCAACAGGATTGGAGTTTTTGCCGCCCTTGTAGAGGATGTGCTTTTTCTCCGCCGGGCCTTCAAAGACGATTTTCTTTTCCTTGTCAGTCAGGTTCTTGAAAGGCACGTTCGTGCGCACGCCCATTTCGCGGCAGACGTCGACCATGAGCGACCACATGAGCGAACCCCAAACGACGACTGCGCCTTCTTCAATGGTGAGGTTCTCGTCCGGAACCAATGTACTGCGATCCACGGTACGAACGATGCCGGTGCCGCTGCAGGTGGGGCAGGCGCCCGCACCGTTAAAGGAGAGATCTTCGGCCGAAGGACCGTAAAAGCGGGCTCCGCAAGCCGGGCAGACGAGCTCTTTTTCTGCGGCCACCAAAAGGGAGGGGGGAACATGGTGGCCGTTGGGGCAAACGTGGCTCGCCAAGCGTGAGAACATCAGGCGCAGGCTGTTGAGCAATTCCGTCGAGGTGCCGAACGTGCTGCGGATGCCCGCAATGCCGGGACGCTGACGCAAGGCCAAGGCGGCAGGCACATGCAACACTTCATCGACGGTCGCTTTGGATGCCATCGTCATGCGGCGCCGCGTGTAGGTTGAGAGTGAATCGAGATAACGGCGCGAACCTTCGGCATAGAGGACCCCCAGCGCCAACGACGACTTGCCGGAACCCGAGACACCTGCGATGCCGACGATTTGGTGCAATGGCACCGATACGTTGATGTCTTTGAGATTGTGGACGCGTGCGCCGCGGATGTCGATCGTTTGAATGTTGGCCATGATGTTGCTTTGCTCGGAAGGGGACGACTATGAAGTCGTGGCATCGTTACTTTATCGCGCGCTGTGTTGTAATGGTGTTTTTGCGGAAAAATGTGTTTTCATAGCGTGGATTTTCACGGAAAAATGTGTGAAAAGCGTGCGAAAAATCCTGGAAAAATGTGGAAAACATATTAAAATTCCTTGAAAATCAATGGGAAATACGATGCAGCGTACGGCGTTTGAAGATTTGGCAGCCTGGAAGGAAAGTCCGGACAGAAAACCATTGGTGATTCGCGGAGCGCGTCAGGTGGGCAAGACGTGGTTGATGCGTCAGTTTGGTCGAGACTGCTATAAGAGCGTTGCCTATTTCAATTTCGAAGAGGACATTGATCTGGCATCCGTTTTCGAAGCGAACAAAGATCCGCACCGTATCGTTGAGTTGTTGTCGCTGATCGCAGGCGAGAAAATCTTGCCGCGTGACACACTCATCGTCTTTGACGAGATTCAGGAGTGCTCTGCAGCACTCAATGCGCTCAAATATTTCAAGGAAAAAGCAAACGACTATCACGTGATGGCTGCCGGCAGTCTTCTGGGAACGCTTCTGGCTCAGCCCAAGTCTTATCCGGTCGGAATGGTCAATCTTCTTGATCTCTACCCTCTTTGTTTCGACGAATTTCTGGAAGCTACCGATCCGGATCTCTTTGCCTACTATCGAAGCATTCGGAAGAACCAACCAATCGAGGAGCTTTTTCACCGACGCCTGCTTGAAGCATTCAACCATTATTTGATCATCGGCGGCATGCCTGAGTGCGTGGCGTCTTGGGTTCAGTACAAGGATCCGGCAAAAGCGCTGCGGATTCAACGTGAACTGATCGAAATCTACGAGAATGACTTCTCCAAGCACAACGGCAAGATCAACAGCGGCCGCATTCTGCAGGTCTTTCGAAGCATCGTCCCCCAACTTGCAAAAGCCAATGAGAAGTTCATGTACGGCGCCGTGCGGGAAGGAGCGCGGGCGCGAGACTTCGAAGAGGCTATCGAGTGGCTGGTCTCGGCCGGCATGCTCAACCGTGTATGTAACACGGTCAAGCCCGAGCATCCGTTGCCGGCCTTTGACAAGACGGACCAATTCAAGCTCTTTTTGTTCGACACGGGGCTTTTGAAGTGCATGGCAGGCATTGACAATGCGGCGATTCTGCTCAAAAGCGACTATCAGTTCAAAGGTCCGTTGACGGAGAACTATGTGCTGCAGCAATTGCAAGGCCTTTTTGAGGTTGCGCCTCGTTATTACGCGAACAAGTATGGAGAAATCGACTTCGTTTTGCAGAACGGAACCGAAATCATCCCGGTCGAAGTCAAGGCAGGAGAAGATAAATCGGCCCCGTCGTTGAAACGCTACATTGCCGAATATGAACCGGAACAGGCAATACGCTTTTCCAAGCGCGGTTATCGCACAGACGGTTCGATAACCAATATTCCGCTCTATCTCGCGCGCAAAACAAAGGATCTGTTGTGAACAGAAACGAGAAGACACTCTTGCCCCCATGCTCGATTGAAGTGGATCGCACAACGTGGTCATTGCCGAACTTGGTTGCGCACCGAGGCGCGGGCTTTTTAGCGCCCGAAAACACGCTTGCCGCGTTTACGACGGCAAAAGAGTTCAGCTGCCGAGCCGTGGAGTTTGACGTACAGCTCACGGCCGATGGCGAGCTTGTTCTGAGTCACGATGCAAAACTCGGACGAGTCATCGACGGGGTCGGTTTTGTCGGAGAACTTTCCGCAGCTGACCTGAAGTTGCTCCGCGTACGAAATCCGCGTCAGCCACAGCAAGACTCGGTACCGGTCTGTTTTCTGCAGGAGGCCGTTGAGGCTTGCAACTCATTGAAGTTGGTAATGAACATGGAGCTCAAATCGATAGCCGGGCGAGAGGAAGAATTGGCGGAACGTGTTGCGGAGTTTTTTAAAAAAACGCAGCTGACCGTTCCTCTCCTGGTGTCGAGCTTCTCCGTCGAGTGCTTGACGGCGTTTCTCAACAGAAGTCCCGGAACGCCGTGCGGCTTTTTGTTTGAAGACCCGAAGTGCGATTGGTTGGCGTTGGCGCGAAAGCTTAAGCTGCAGACGGTTCATCCGCACAAAGACCTAGTGACGCCGGAGTTGATTGAAACCGCGCACGCGCACGGCTGGGGTGTGATGGCTTGGACGGTCGACGACGTCCGAGAAGCTATGGCGCTCAAGCAAATCGGGACGGATGCCATTTGCACAAACCGTCCCGACCTGTTGAAGGAGATTTTTTAGAGCTGCTTTTCGATGAGCACCGGTCCGGCGGGCCCGAGCAGATAGCGCGTATCGGAGCGCGGGCGGAAGGACTTCAGCACCACAAAACCCGGAGCCATCTTCGTCGGATTCTTAGCCTGAGCTTTGGCTGAAACGTGGGTGACGACAAAGCGGCAGGAAGCCGATTCGGAAGCCGTGAGCGAAATGTTGGAGTGCCATTCGATGGCGCCGCGCTCACTCAAGGACAGCGTCTGAGCCAGTACGCAATCTACGCCGGGCACATAGTGCATAGTCTTGAGTTCCTGCGACATTTCTCGGGCAATATTGGCGTAGGTGCGGTTGCTGTCGATGACCGGTCCGAAGAGACACACCGCGCTGATCCAGAGCACCGTGATGCCGGAAGCGCTCAGCCAAGGGCCTGTCCAGAAGCGGATCGGACGACGCATGAGGCGGCGCACGCACAGGTAAAGCCAGAAGACAAGCAGTACCAGAGCCAACAGGATCGCCGTCCAGTGAGCGTGCGAAACGGACTCGTCGGCAGTCAGTCGCAGAATCGACCAGTGCATCTTGGGCGGAAAGCTGAGCGTCCAGGCAATGAAGTAGGCCCAGACGCCGGTCAGGGCCAACGTGAAGATCGCCACTGAAAAGAGTTCAAGCATGCTTTTGGTGCTGCGGTTGCAGGCCATCAGACCGAAGGAGGCCAAGACGCAGAGCGGTGCGATCGTGACGGAAAGAAGCGTTTCAGCCGCTACGTCCGACGAGAGAATGAAGCCGATCAGCCAGGCGCAGCAAAAACTCAGCGGCAGGGCGATGTGTGTGATGGTGAGGTTTTTGCGCCACATCCAGATGGCCCAGAATGCAAACGGCCAAGCAGGGCACAGATACCAGATGAAGTGTTTGACGAACCACAGGATTTCTTGGGGATCAAAGAAGCCTACGATTTGAATCTGGCGCTGAGCCCACAGGTTGAAGTAGTCGCCGGCAACGACGCCCGCAAGGAGATAGGCGACTAACGGCCACAGACCGAAGGTGATGAAGGCGACCGCAACCGTGGTAAAGATCTTGCGGGCCGTGTCACCGATGCCGCGCACCAGAATGTGCGACATCAGGCAGCCGACCAACACGGTGGCGCCGACGAGAAGGTTGGAGCAAAGAATGCTCGCGCCACATGCAAACCCTGCAAGTGCGGAACCCCAGTAGGGACGGGTGAGCGCCCAGCAGCAGCCGAAGAAGGCGGCGCAGGAAAAGGCGAGTTCGGCTGTTTCAAAAACGGCTTCGTGCTGCTTGACGACGATGCCGAAAAGAGAGATGAAAAAGAGCGTGGCGGCGTCAGCCATCAGGCGGCCGAAGTCGCGGTACTGAGCCTGACGGGCAAAGGCCTGTTCAACGGGTTGCGCTTCGCGGCGGCGAGCCAGAAACCAGGTTCCGTACCAAATGCAGGACGTGCTGATGGCAAACCACAGAATGGATGAGAGACGCATGGCACGCAGTTCGCCCACGAGACTGCCGAAAAGCGTGGTGAAGATGGCACCGATCCATCCCGGCAAAGGGCCTTGCTCGGTGATGATTTCGCCGGAGGCAAAGGGAAAGAGCCAGCTTGCGGGATCCGTGAAGTCGATGGAGACGACCTCGGCGAGCAGTCGACTCTCGGCCGAAGACCATAAGTCGCGGCCGAAAAGCCCCGAGAGAATAAAGATCGTCAAAAGGGCAAGCAAAAGAAACCGCGGCATCTTGTGTGCGGCTTCTTGCGTGACATTCAGGGGCGTTGGCTTAAGGTCGAGCATCCGAGGGACCGTTGAGACTTTGACTGACTTATTTTATCGATCCGGCTTGTTTTCGTGAAAAATTCCGGACACAACACAAAAAAGCCCCGAACGAAGCGGGGCTTTTTTGATTCCAAGCTTGATCGTTCTTCGCAGTACCGGAACCGAGCTTTGGTCGATTCCGGAACGAATCGCCGAAGAATTACTTGGCGCTCTTGGTGACGTGAGCGTACTTGGCGCGGAACTTTTCCACACGGCCGGCTTCGACGATGCGGGTCTGAGCGCCGGTGTAGAAGGGGTGGCTTTCCGAGCTGGTATCAAGCTTGAAGAGCGGGTAGGTCACGCCGTCGATTTCAACGGTTTCCTTGGTCTGCACAGCAGAGGAGATGATGAAGGTCTTGTTGATCGAGAGGTCAACGAAGGCGACGGGACGATACTCGGGGTGAATATTGGGTTTCATTTAAATAAATTCCGAAAATGATTTTGTCGGCCGCCCTGCGGGCCTTGCGCAGCCGCCTCTATAGGAGAGGTCTTACGCCGGGCATGCACGCCACGTACCAAACGGAAAGGACGCGATTATCCGCGATTTTTTTAAGAAAATCAAGTGTGTCGGCGTATGTTGTCAGCCTAAGAAAACAGAATCCGCTTCTGAACTCGTTTTGTCACAAGCGGATTTCTGAGTGCTTCGGCAGCGAGAAACTTATCTGCCGCCGCGCATCATGTCGAAGAATTCGGCGTTGCTCTTCGTGTTGCGGATTTTCTCGAGCAGGAATTCCATGGCTTCGATTTCATCCATATCGAAGAGAAGCTTGCGCAGGATCCAAATCTTCTGCAGATTGTCCGGCGTGATGAGCAGATCTTCGCGGCGCGTGCCGGAACGATTGATGTTGATGGCCGGGTAGACGCGCTTTTCAGCCAGACGGCGTTCAAGCACGATTTCAGAGTTGCCGGTGCCTTTGAATTCTTCAAAGATCACGTCGTCCATGCGGCTGCCGGTGTCGACGAGCGCCGTACCGAGGATGGTAAGCGAGCCGCCTTCTTCCACATTGCGGGCCGCGCCGAAGAAGCGCTTCGGGCGCTGCAGGGCGTTGGCGTCCACGCCGCCCGTGAGCACCTTGCCGGAACTCGGCACCACGGTGTTATAGGCGCGAGCCAGACGCGTGATCGAGTCGAGCAGAATCACCACGTCCTTCTTGCTTTCGACAAGGCGCTTGGCCTTTTCGATCACCATTTCAGCTACTTGCACGTGGCGCGTTGCCGGCTCATCGAATGTCGAAGCGATGACCTCTCCCTTGACCGAGCGCTGCATTTCCGTCACTTCTTCGGGTCGCTCGTCAATGAGAAGCACCATCAGGACGCAATCGGGGTGATTAGCCGTGATGGCGTGCGCGATGGACTGCATCAGAATCGTCTTACCGGTCTTGGGGCTGGCAACGATCAGACCGCGCTGGCCCTTGCCGATCGGGGCGATGATGTCGATCAGGCGCCCCGTCACGTTCTCTTCGCCGCGCATATTGCGTTCCAGACGCAACGGTTCGGTCGGGAAAAGCGGCGTGAGATTTTCAAAGAGCATGCGGTGCTTGAGCTGCTCGGGCGGAAGACCGTTCACCGTATCGACTTTTACGAGCGCGAAGTAGCGTTCGTTGTCCTTGGGCGTGCGGACTTCGCCTTCGATCGAGTCACCGGTGTGAAGGTTGAAGCGGCGGATCTGAGAGGGCGAAATGTAGATGTCGTCCGTGCTTGCCAGGTAGCTCGTATCCGGGCTGCGCAAAAAGCCGAAACCATCGGGCAGAACTTCTAGCGTGCCGTCGCCGAAGATCTGTTCGCCCTGCTTGGCGCGCTTTTTGAGAATTGCGAACATGAGTTCCTGCTTGCGCATGCGCTGCGCATTGTCGATCTCAAGTTCGGTAGCCATCTGAAGCAGCTGGCTGATGTGCAGTGTTTTGAGCTCAGAGAGATGCATTTTGAAGTGAATGTTCAAATGGTTTGACTGCGCGCATGCAGGCGCGCACAGACAAACGCTCTTGCGGACAAGAGCCGGTTTGTAAGTTGATTGAAAAAAGAACGGAAAAGACGCCTGAATATCGGCAGCTTTGCGCCCGATGTGCCGCAAATAAGCGGAGGGCAGAGAGATGCGGCCGGGCGGCAATGGAAAGCCGCCCGAGACGAGCCGCAGTTTACAGTATTTGCGAATTAAAGGTACTGCTCGATGAAAGACATCAATTCGCTCTTACCCATGGCGCCGGTGTGCTGACCGACGACTTCGCCGTTCTTGTAGACGAGAACCGTCGGAATGCCGCGAATGTTGTTTTCGGTGGCGATGGCGGAGTTTTCGTCCACGTTGTACTTGGCGATCACGGCGCGGCCGTTGAACTGTTCGGCAGCGGCGTCAAGCGACGGGGCCAGCATACGGCAGGGGCCGCACCAGGGAGCCCAGAAGTCGACGAAGACGGGCTTGTCGGTCACGTTCTTCACGGTGTCCTGAAAGTTGGCATCGGTCGCGGTGAGGATGAATTCGCTCATGATTTTCTCTGATGATGAATTAAACGTGCTGCGTCAGTCTGCGTAAAAAACACACCGGGCACAGGGACTGCTTGTGTCCGGAATCGGTCGGTGATGCGCTGCAGAGAAACTCTGCGGCGAAGTACGGTGAGGTGAAATGCCTCGGTCTGAGCCGACCGAATCGGAAGCTTCGCAAACGGGCAGGCGAAACAAAAAAGAAAAACGGGCCGTCACCCTTGTGGGGTACGGATTGTCGCTCGGCAAACGTAAAGCTCGCCGATGGCGCGGGCAGCCTCTGGGGGAACTCGGGGCTCCGACAGGTGCCGTCCCTGTTCGTGGGCAATATATCAAAAATTGACGGTACCCGTGACGCTCATTTTTTAGAGAGTAACGGTAAAAAAGGAAAAAACTATCGCTACGGACGGCGGAGTCAATTACTCGATCGGAGCGGTGACTCGATAACGCGTGGAAGGTCCGGCTCCGATTTTTTCCAGCGAACCGCCTTCAATCAGCGTCG